>Ga0070706_100000212_pt1 | contig 71525 bp, 62 predicted proteins | sample KBSK5501metaG_FD_65476 | JGI IMG/M metagenome (GOLD analysis project Ga0070706, IMG submission 65476) | Corn, switchgrass and miscanthus rhizosphere microbial communities from Kellogg Biological Station, Michigan, USA - KBS K5-50-1 metaG | ecosystem: Host-associated > Plants > Roots >...
GTTGCGCGCAAGCAGGTCCACGTCCAGTCGCTGATCGCCGCCTACCGCTTCCTCGGCTCGCGCTGGGCCGACCTCGACCCGCTCAAGCGCCAGGAGCGCCCGAAGATCCCCGAGCTCGAGCCGGCGTTCTACGACCTGACCGAGTCCGACATGGACATCGTGTTCAGCGCGACGAACACCTACTTCACGACCGCCGAGCACATGACGCTGCGCGAGATCGTGCAGGCCCTGCGCGAGACGTATTGCGCCTCGATCGGCGCCGAATACATGCACGTGACCGAGCCGGCCGAGAAGCGCTGGTGGCAGGAGCGGCTCGAATCGATCCGCAGCAAGCCGAGCTTCGATGCCGAGAAGAAGAAGCACATCCTCGAGCGGCTGACCTCGGCGGAAGGCCTCGAGCGCTACCTGCACACCAAGTACGTCGGCCAGAAGCGCTTCTCGCTCGAAGGCGGCGAGAGCTTCATCGCCTCGATGGACGAGCTCGTGCAGCGCGCCGGTCAGAAGGGCGTGCAGGAGATCGTGATCGGTATGGCGCACCGCGGGCGCCTGAACGTGCTGGTCAACACGCTGGGCAAGATGCCCAAGGATCTGTTCGCCGAGTTCGACCACACCGCGCCGGAGAACCTGCCCTCGGGCGACGTGAAGTACCACCAGGGCTTCTCGAGCGACATCACGACCGCTGGCGGCCCGGTCCACTTGAGCCTCGCGTTCAACCCCTCGCACCTCGAGATCGTGAACCCGGTCGTCGAAGGCTCGGTCAAGGCACGCCTCGATCGCCGCGGTGACAAGGAAGGTGACTCGGTGCTGCCTATCCTCGTGCACGGCGACGCCGCGTTCGCTGGCCAGGGCGTCGTCATGGAGACGCTGGCGCTGGCACAGACGCGCGGCTACTACACCGGCGGCACGATGCACATCGTCATCAACAACCAGATCGGCTTCACGACCAGCGACCCGCGCGACTCGCGCTCGACGCTGTACTGCACCGACGTGGTCAAGATGATCGAGGCGCCGGTGCTGCACGTGAACGGCGACGATCCGGAAGCCGTCGTGCTGTGCACGCAGCTCGCGCTCGACTACCGCCAGGAGTTCAACAAGGACGTCGTCGTCGACATCGTCTGCTTCCGCAAGCTCGGCCACAACGAGCAGGACACGCCGGCGCTGACGCAGCCGCTGATGTACAAGAAGATCGCGGCGCACGCCGGCACGCGCAAGCTGTACGGCGAGAAGCTCGTGGCGCAGGGCGTGCTGCCGGCCGGCGGCCCTGACGACATGGTGAAAGCCACGCGTGCCGCGATGGACGCCGGCAAGAGCACCTACGACCCGGTGCTGACCAACTACAAGAGCAAGTACGCGGTCGACTGGGCCCCGTTCCTCGGCAAGAAGTGGACCGATGCGGCCGACACGGCGCTGCCGCTGAGCGAAGTCAAGCGGCTCGCCGAGCGCATCACCACGCTGCCCGGCGACTTCAAGGCGCACACGCTGGTCGAGAAGGTTATCGCCGATCGGGCCGCGATGGGCCGCGGCGAGATCAACGTCGACTGGGGCATGGGCGAGCACCTGGCGTTCGCGTCGCTGGTCGCAAGCGGCTATGCGGTGCGCCTGTCGGGCGAGGACAGCGGCCGCGGCACGTTCACCCACCGCCATGCGGTGCTGCACGACCAGAACCGCGAGAAGTGGGACACCGGCACCTACACGCCGCTTGAGCACGTGGCCGACGGCCAGGCGCCGTTCCTCGTGATCGACTCGATCCTCTCCGAGGAGGCCGTGCTCGGCTTCGAGTACGGCTACGCGAGTGCCGAGCCGAACACGCTGGTGGTCTGGGAGGCCCAGTTCGGCGACTTCGTCAACGGCGCGCAGGTCGTGATCGACCAGTTCATCGCGTCCGGCGAGGTGAAGTGGGGCCGCGCGAACGGCATCACGCTGATGCTGCCGCACGGTTATGAAGGGCAGGGGCCGGAGCACTCGTCGGCGCGGCTCGAGCGCTTCATGCAGCTCGCAGCCGACAACAACATGCAGGTGGTGCAGCCGAGCTCGGCGAGCCAGATCTTCCACGTGCTGCGGCGCCAGATGGTGCGCATGTTCCGCAAGCCGCTGATCATCATGACGCCGAAGTCGCTGCTGCGGCACAAGGATGCGACGTCGCCGCTGATCGAATTCACGAAGGGCGAGTTCCGCACCGTGATCGGCGAAGTCAGTGCCGAAGTCAATGCCGACAAGGTCAAGCGCGTGATCGCGTGCTCGGGCAAGGTCTACTACGACCTCGTGAAATCGCGCGCCGAGCGCAAGCAGGCCGATGTCGCGATCATGCGCGTCGAGCAGCTCTACCCGTTCCCGCACAAGGCGTTCGCCGCCGAGATGAAGAAGTATCCGAACGTGACCGAGGTCGTGTGGTGCCAGGATGAGCCGCAGAACCAGGGCGCCTGGTTCTTCGTGCAGCACTACATCCACGAGAACATGACCGACGGGCAGAAGCTCGGCTACGCCGGCCGCCCGGCCTCGGCATCGCCCGCGGTCGGCTACGCGCACCTGCACCAGGAACAGCAGAAGGCCTTGCTCGACCAGGCATTCGGCAAGCTGAAGGGATTCGTCCTGACGAAATGAGGTTATGACGGACACGGGCTTCGCCCCGTGCCGGCATGACTTGCCGCATTTGAACGGGCCTTCGGCCGTTCAACTTGGCGGCGCGCACAACAACGAGATATCACATGGCAATCGTAGAAGTCAAAGTTCCCCAGCTGTCCGAATCCGTGGCCGAGGCCACCCTGCTGCAGTGGAAGAAGAAACCCGGCGAGAAGGTCGAGCTCGACGAGATCCTGATCGAGATCGAAACCGACAAGGTCGTGCTCGAGGTGCCGGCTCCCTCGGCCGGCGTGCTCGCGCAGCTCGTCAAGAACGACGGTGACACCGTCGTGGCCGACGAGCTGATCGCGAAGATCGACACCGAAGGCAGCGCGGCGACCAGCCCGCTCGAAGTCAAGCCGGTGCCGCCGGCCCAGCCCGCGCCCGGGGCGGCACCGAGCGTTGCCGCCGCGCCGAAGTCCGACGCCGCGACCACGGCCCCGGCGATGCCAGCCGCCGCGAAGCTGATGGCCGACAACCGGATCGCATCCGGGTCGGTCGCGGGCACTGGCAAGGACGGCCGCATCACGAAGGGCGACGTGCTCGCCGCGATGGAAGGCACGCCGAAGCCCGTGGCCCTGACGCCGCCGGTGACAGCGCCGGCCGCGCCCGCCGCGAAGCCGTTGCCGCCGGTGGCTGCGCCGCCGATGCCCGCGACCGCGAACCTCGGTGACCGCCCCGAACAGCGCGTGCCGATGAGCCGCCTGCGCGCCCGCATCGCCGAGCGCCTGGTGCAGTCGCAATCGACCAACGCGATCCTGACCACGTTCAACGAAGTGAACATGGCCCCGGTGATGGAAATGCGCAAGCGCTTCCAGGAGAAGTTCGAGAAGGAGCACGGCGTCAAGATCGGCTTCATGAGCTTCTTCGTGAAGGCCGCGGTCGCGGCGCTGAAGAAGTACCCGATCGTCAACGCGTCGGTCGACGGCAACGACATCGTCTACCACGGCTACTTCGACATTGGCATCGCGGTGGGCTCGCCGCGCGGCTTGGTCGTGCCCATCCTGCGCAACGCGGACCAGATGAGCTTTGCCGACATCGAGAAGAAGATCGCCGAGTTCGGCAAGAAGGCGGCCGAGGGCAAGCTCGCGCTCGAGGACCTGACCGGCGGCACGTTCTCGATCAGCAACGGCGGCGTATTCGGCTCGATGCTCTCGACGCCGATCATCAACCCGCCGCAGTCGGCGATCCTGGGCGTGCATGCGACCCGCGACCGCGCCGTCGTCGAGAACGGCCAGGTCGTCGTGCGGCCGATCAACTACCTCGCGATGAGCTACGACCACCGCATCATCGACGGCCGCGAAGCCGTGCTGAGCCTGGTGGCGATGAAGGAAGCGCTCGAAGATCCGGCGCGTCTGCTGTTCGACATCTGACCGCCGGTCAGGCGATCCAGCCACAGGAGTCCGCCCATGCCCACGTGGAATCAAGTGGCGGTTGCGTCGGTGACGCGCCGCTACCCGCTGCTCAGTGGTTGCGCCTCGATCGCCAACTCCTCCTGGTTGATGAAGGTTGCGCCCCCCAACGGGAGTGAACGCGTCTGGGCGGCGGTTCCCGGCGGCGAGGTGTACGTTTCACTCGACGACTTCGTCGGTCGATCCGCGTACTTCTTCGGCGACCTCGATCCGAAGCTCACGTGGATCTGCAAACGCCTGGTGGGTCGCGGCGACACCGTTCTCGACATCGGCGCGAACCTCGGCGTGATGACGACGTTGCTGTCCCGCCTGGTTGGGCCGACGGGGCAGGTTCATGCGTTCGAGCCCAACCCGGTGTTGCAGGCGGCGCTGGACCAGACCCTGGCGCGCAACAAGGCGGCCAACGTGAAACTGCATCGTCTGGCGCTCGGCTCGAAGGACGGCACGCTGGAGCTGTGCGTACCCCCCGGCAACGCGGGCCAGGGCTCGTTCATCTACCACCGCGACCACGCCGATGCCACGCGCTTCGAGGTTCCCGTGCGCAGGCTGAGCTCGGTGCTGGAGGACGAGAAGCTGGCCGCCATCAAGCTGGTCAAGATCGATGTCGAGGGTTTCGAGGCCGACGTGCTGCTCGGCGCGGAGGAGTTCTTCCGGCGTGTCCGGCCGGCCGCGATCCTGTTCGAGATGAACGACCGCGTGTCGCGTGAAAGCTCACATCCTCCCGTGATCCAGGTGCTGGAGCGGCTGGGATATGCGTTCCTCGCGGTGCCGCGTCGGCTGCTGCGCATGGGCTTGCGGGTCTATCGCCCGGGTGACGGCACAGGGGTCGCAGGGCACGACGTCGTCGCATTGCCGGCGGGCGCGGAGTTCGAGAGACTGTCTCGCGTGCTGCGCGTGGAATAGATCGATAGATTGTCTGCATGCGCCTCTCGGGTCTGCAGGCGCAGGCGTCTCATACGAAGTGAACCACTTAGGAAATCGACAAGTGAGCAAAGCATTCGACGTCGTCGTGATCGGCGGCGGCCCTGGCGGCTATGTCGCGGCCATCCGCGCCGCGCAGCTCGGCTTCAACACCGCCTGCATCGACGACTGGAAGAACGAGAAAGGCGGGCCCGCGCCCGGCGGCACCTGCACGAATATCGGCTGCATTCCGAGCAAGGCGCTGCTGCAGTCCAGCGAGCACTTCGAGCATGCCGGCAAGCATTTCGCCGACCACGGCATCGGTATCGGCCAGCTCAAGCTCGACCTCGCGAAGATGCTGGGCCGCAAGAATGCGGTCGTGAAGCAGAACAACGACGGCATCCTGTATCTGTTCAAGAAGAACAAGGTCACGTTCTTCCACGGCCGCGGATCCTTCGCGAAGGCCAGCGACGCGGGCTACGAGATCGCGGTCGAAGGCGCGGCGGCGGAGACGATCACGGCCAAGCACGTGATCGTCGCGACCGGCTCGAACGCGCGCGCACTGCCCGGCGCCGCGTTCGACGAGGAGAACATCCTGTCGAACGACGGCGCCCTGCGCATCCCCGCGGTGCCGAAGACGCTGGGCGTGATCGGCTCGGGCGTGATCGGCCTCGAGATGGGCTCGGTGTGGCGCCGCCTCGGTTCCGACGTGACCGTGCTCGAAGCGCTGCCGACGTTCCTCGGCACCGTCGACGAGCAGATCGCCAAGGAAGCGCACAAGGCGCTGACGAAGCAGGGCCTGAAAATCCAGCTTGGCGTCAAGATCACCGAGGTGAAGTCTGGCAAGGGCGGCGTCAGCGTCGCCTATACCGACGCGGCCGGGAAGGAACAGACGCTCGAGTGCGAGAAGCTGATCGTCTCGATCGGCCGCGTGCCGAACACCAACGGCCTGAAGGCGGAAGCGGTCGGACTCGAGCTCGACGAGCGCGGCTTCGTCGCGGTCGACGAGGAGTGCAAGACCAACCTGCCCAACGTCTGGGCGATCGGTGACGTGGTGCGCGGCCCGATGCTCGCGCACAAGGCCGAGGAAGAGGGCGTCGCGGTCGCGGAGCGCATCGCAGGCCAGCACGGCCACGTGAACTTCAACACCGTGCCGTGGGTGATCTACACGTCGCCCGAGATCGCATGGGTCGGCCAGACCGAACAGCAGCTCAAGGCCGAGGGCCGCGCCTACAAGGCCGGCACCTTCCCGTTCCTCGCGAACGGCCGGGCGCGGGCGCTCGGCGACACGACCGGCATGGTCAAGTTCATTGCCGACGCGAAGACCGACGAGATCCTCGGCGTGCACATGGTCGGGCCGATGGTCTCCGAGCTGATCGCCGAGGCGGTCGTCGCGATGGAGTTCAAGGCGTCGTCGGAAGACATCGCCAGGATCTGCCACGCGCATCCGAGCCTTTCCGAGGCAACGAAGGAAGCCGCACTCGCGGTCGAGAAGCGCACGCTGAATTTCTGATCCGGCCTCCAGTTCGACCTTCCATCCGACGACAAGCCGATCGACACGCATCGTGCCGGTTCGCGAACTCTACGAACGTACGCTCGCCGAACGCGGCTACACCGCCGACCCGGCGCAACTGCGCGCGATCGCGGCGCTGGCGCGCTGCGAGGACGAGTGGGCCGACTACAAGGCACGGCGCGGCAACGCGTTCGCCAAGCTGGTCGTGCGCCCGCCGATCCCGCGCGGGGTCTACATGTACGGCGGCGTCGGGCGCGGCAAGAGCTTCCTGATGGACTGCTTCTTCAACGCCGTGCCGCTGACGCGCAAGACGCGCCTGCACTTTCACGAGTTCATGCGCGAGGTGCACCGCGAGCTTGCCGAGCTGCAGGGCACGGTGAACCCGCTGGTCGAGCTCGGCAAGCGCATCGCGCGGCGCTTTCGGCTGATCTGCTTCGATGAGTTCCACGTCGCCGACGTGACCGACGCGATGATCCTGCACCGCCTGCTCGATGCGATGTTCGCCAACCGCGTCAGCATCGTCGCGACCTCCAACTTCCACCCCGACGACCTGTACCCGAACGGCCTGCACCGCGACCGCATCCTGCCGGCGATCGCGTTGCTGAAGGACAAGCTGGAGATCGTCAACGTCGACAACGGCACCGACTACCGGCAACTCACGCTCGAGCAGGTCGGTCTCTACCACACGCCGCTGGGCGCGGCTGCCGACGCGGCGATGACCGAGGCGTTCGAGCGCCTCGCCGAAGCGAAGGACGAGAGCCCGCTGCTGCACATCGAGCACCGCGAGCTGCACGCGCGGCGGCGCGCCGGCGGCGTCGTGTGGTTCGACTTCAAGCAGCTCTGCGGCGGGCCGCGTTCGCAGAACGACTACCTCGAGCTCGCGACCCAGTTCCACAGCATGCTGCTGTCCGGCGTGCCGGCGATGTCGCCGCGCATGGCATCGGAGGCGCGGCGCTTCACCTGGCTGGTCGACGTGCTGTACGACCGGCGCGTCAAGCTGATCCTGTCGGCCGAGGTCGAGCCTGAATTCCTTTACACCGAGGGGCCCTTGTCACACGAGTTTCCGCGAACCGTGTCACGCTTGCGTGAAATGCAATCGGCCGAGTTCCTGGCGCTGGCTCGGCGTGACGTAGACACTTCGTTGACATGACAGGCAAGAGTTCGATCGCGCTCGTCGCGATGCTGGCGGGCGCCGTCACCTCGGCGTTCGCCGCGCCGCCGACGGCTCCTCCGCCGGCCCCCCCGCCAGTTCCGTCTTCGCAGACGGCCGCTGCTGATGCGGCAGAACGCGAACGCATCGTGCGCGAACGCACCGAGGCGCAGGCCGCGTTCGTGCGAGAGGAAGCGGCCTGCCAGGATCGTTTCCTCGTCACGCCCTGCGTCGACGCCGCGCGCAAGACCGAGCGAGAGGTTCTCGCGCGGCTGCGCCGCCAGGAAGTGCTGCTCGACGAACAGGCGCGCAAGCAGCGCGCCGCCGAGCGCACGCAGGCGATCCGCAACAGCATCAGCGCCGACGAGGCGCGCAGTCGCGATGAAGCGGCGGCAGCCGCCAGTGCCGCGAGCGCGCCGCCGCGGCGGGTCGAACGTTCGGATCTCGCCGAGACGCCGGGCCGCACGGAACGGCCGCGCCGCGAATTGCCGGCGCCGCTGCCGCCCAGCGACGCGGCGGCGCGTCGCGCCGCCGCGCAGGAGCACGCCGAGCGCTACACGGCCGACAAGCGCGCTGCGCAGGCGCATCGCGAAGCGGTTGAGCGGCGCAATGCCGAACGGGCCGCGAGCGGGAAGGTCGCGGCGCCATTGCCGACGCCGTCCGGCGCGTCGGCGCCGTGAGTTGAACCCTTGCGAGCCGCTCAGTCGAGCGGGTCGAACCGCACCAGCGCGAGCGACAAGTTGTCGCCGCCGCCGCGGGCACGCTGGCGCGCCTTGTTGACCAGCATCTCGCTCGCTTCGCGCGGCGGCAGCGCATGCACGATCGCGCCGATCTCGCGCGGCGTGAAGTAGTGCCAGAGGCCATCGCTGCAGGCGAGCAGCGCGTCGCCGACCTCAAGGTCGCTGATGCGGCGGTGCGTGAGCGGCGGATCCTGGTGCGTGCCCAAGCAGCCGGTCAGCAGGTTCGATTGCGGATGCGAGTTCGCTTCCTCCTCGGTGATCTGGCCTTCGTCGACCAGGCGCTGCACGTACGAATGATCGATCGTGCGGCTCACCATCTCGGCGCCGCGGAAGTGGTAGATGCGCGAATCGCCGGCATGGATCAGCTCGCAGTCGCGGTTCGGGCTGATGATGAACGCGGCGACCGTGCTGTGCGGCTCCTCTTCGGAGGTGATCGCGGTCAGCTTGATCATCAGGTGCGATTCGAGCACGAGCTGCTTCAGCGCTTCGGTCGGATCGTCGCGGGCCGGCGAATAGCGCTCGAAGAGCTGGCGCGCGGTCAGCAGCACCTGGTCGGCTGCCTTGCGGCCGCCGCTCTTGCCGCCCATGCCGTCGGCCAGCACGGCGAGCAGGCAGCCGGGCACACGATCGTGCGGCATGATCTCGACCTGGTCCTGCTGGTAGGCGCGATCACCGCGGTGCATGCCTGTCGTGGCGGAAAGGCGATACCCGAGGGTCGTCGTGCTCATGGTCGAAAACTATAATGTCTTTGTTACCGTTGCCCGCCGCGAATATCGCGACAAAGTCGCGAGTCCCATGGATATCAACCTGCACTCGTTGTCGCGCCGGCTGATCGAGTTGCGTATCGAACACGCCGATCTGGACAATCTGATCGACCAAGCCACCGCCACCCGACCGGACGACGAGTTGAGCGTGCGCCGCCTGAAGAAGCGCCGTCTGCTGCTGCGCGACCAGATCGCCCGCCTCGAAGCCGAGCTCGATCCGCCAGAGCCGGCATGAGCCTCGCCCGGTTGCCCCGCCGAATGTTGCCCACCGAATGACGCCGCTCGAAGAAGCGGTCCGCGCGGCGCTGTCGCGCGGCGGCGCGCTGGCGCTGGCCGACGAGAACCATGTCGAGCGTGAGGTCCAGCTGCGCATGGCGCTGGGCGTTGCGCAGGCAATCGAGGAGCGCAGTGCGCTCGTCGCCGAGGCCGGCACCGGCGTCGGCAAGACCTTCGCGTATCTCGTGCCGACGTTGCTCAGCGGCGCGCGCGCGCTGGTCAGCACCGCGACAAAGAGCCTGCAGGACCAGCTCTTCCTGCGCGACATCCCGCGCCTGCGCGAAGTGCTGCAGCTGCCGGTCAGCATCGCGCTCCTGAAGGGCCGCGGCAGCTACCTGTGCCTGCACCGCCTGAACCAGGCGCGGCAGTCGGCCCAGCTGCCGGACCGCTGGGCCGTGCGCACGCTCGCGAAGGTCGAGCAGTGGTCGCAGACGACGGCCAGCGGCGATCTCGCCGAGCTCGACGGCTTGGACGAGCGCAGCAGCGTGATCCCGCTCGTCACGTCGTCGCGCGAGAACTGCCTCGGCAGCGAGTGCCCGCAGTTTCGCCAATGCCACGTCGTGAAGGCGCGGCGGGAGGCGATGGCTGCCGACGTCGTCGTCGTCAATCACCATCTGTTCTTCGCCGACATGGCGCTGCGCGACACCGGTGTCGCCGAGCTGCTGCCCAGCGTCGAGGTCGCGCTGTTCGATGAAGCGCATCAACTTGCCGAGGCCGGCGTGCAGTTCCTCGGCATGACGCTGGGCAGCAGCCAGCTCATCGACTTCGCGCGCGACATGCTCGGCGCCGGCTTGCAGCAGGCGCGCGGCCTCGCGCCGTGGCAGGAACTGCAGGCGGCCTGCGACCGCGCGGCGCGCGAGCTGCGGCTCGCCGCGGCGGGGGCGCTGCGCGACTTGCGCGGCACGATCAAGTTGCGTTGGGCCGAGCGGGCTACGCGCGACGACTTCCGCGCCGCGCTGGTCGCGGTCCGCGAGGCCGCCGACGCGGCAGCGCAAGGGTTGCAGACGGTGGTCGATGCATCGCCCGATTTCGCCAAGCTCGTCGATCGCGCGCGCCAGTTGCACAGTCTCGCGCAGCGCTTCGACGACGCGCCCGAGGCCGGCAAGGTGCGCTGGATCGACGTCTCCGCGCACCAGGCGCGCCTGGTCGAATCGCCGCTCGACATCCGCGAGGCGCTGCGCGAGCAGATGGGCGCGGCCCGCAAGGCCTGGGTGTTCACGTCGGCGACGCTGGGCGATGACGAGCGGCTGTCATGGTTCACCGAACCGGCCGGCCTGTCGGAGGCGCGCGTGCTGCGCCTGGGCAGCCCGTTCGACTATGCAGGGCACGCCCGGCTGTACGTGCCGCGTGCGTTCCCGAAGCCGAACGATGCCGCACACGCGCCGTCGGTGGCGCTGCTGGCCTCGCGCTGCGCGCGCGCGCTGGGCGGCCGCACCTTCGTACTGACGACGACGCTGCGCGCGCTGCAGACCATAGGCGAGCAGCTGCGCGCCGAATTCGAAGCGGCCGGCGATGCGATCCAGGTGCTGGTGCAAGGGCAGATGCCGAAGCGGCAGCTGATGCAGCAATTCCTCGGGCGCGGCGGTGCTCCGGGTTCGGTGCTGGTCGGCTCGCAGAGTTTCTGGGAAGGCATCGACGTGCCCGGCGATGCACTGCAGTGCGTGCTGATCGACAAGCTGCCGTTCCCGCCGCCGAACGATCCGCTGGTCGAGGCGCGCGTGAAGCGGCTCGAGAGCGAAGGGCGCAATGCCTTCTCCGACTACTTCGTGGCCGAGGCAGCGGTGTCGCTGAAGCAGGGTGCCGGGCGGCTGATCCGCAGCGAGACCGATCGCGGGCTTCTGGTCGTCTGCGATTCGCGCATGGCCGGCATGAACTACGGCAAGCGGCTGCGCGAGGCATTGCCGCCGATGACAACGGTGGCCAACGAAGGCGAGGCGCTGGCCTGGCTCAGCGAGTTGCGGGCGCAGGCGTTGCCGTTCTGACTACCAGAGCTGCCACCAAGGCGTCTTCTTCGCCCCGAGCCCGTCAGTCTTGATCGACGAGTTCGGGAAGCTGGTTTTCAGCACCCGTTCGGCGTCGTCGCGCAGGTCGTTCAGGCCGAGCCTGTCGTAGCTCGCGGCCATGATGTAGAGCGCTTCTTCGGCCGACGGCGTCGTCTGGAATTCGGTGACCACCTGCTGTGCGCGGTTCGCCGCGGCCACGTAGGCGCCGCGCCGGTAGTAGTAGCGCGCGACATGCACTTCGTAGCCGGCCAGCGAGTTGACGATGTAGTTCATCCGCGCGCGCGCATCCTCGGCGTAGATCGACTGCGGATAGAGGTCGACGAGCTGCTTGAACGACTGGTACGCATCGCGCGACGCCTGCTGGTCGCGCTCGGCCAGATCCTGCCGCGTGAAGTTGCTCAGGAAGCCGGTGTTGTCGTTGAAGTTGATGATGCCCTGCAGGTAGTACGCGTAGTCGATCGCCGCGCTCGTGGGGTGCAGCTTGATGAAGCGCTCGAGCGTCGACAGCGCCTGCGCCTTCTCTCCGCCCTTGTAGAGCATGTAGGCCCGCTCGATCTGCGCCTGCTGTGCGAGCACCGTGCCGGAGGCGCGGCCCTCGAGCCGTTCGTACAGCTTGCCGGCGCGTTCGTAGTTGCCTTGCGCGGCTTCTTCCTTGGCCTCTGAATACAATCGTTCCGGACCCCACTGCGACTCGGGCGTCTTCGGCGTCGAGCCGCATCCCGCGAGCAGGGCCGAGGCCAGCACGAACAGGGCCGCCGATACGGCGCCGCGGCGGCCCCACGCAAACAGGTGCACAGACAGTTGATTCATGGGCCTACGGTTCGTCGGGATCGCGCTCGCCACGCGGCGCGTCCCCTGCAGAAATTCGATCCGCGATTATAGGGACCGCTCAATGGCTCAACCCCCATACGGCGCCGAGGAGGCAGACGCCGTGGACGACCTCGGTGCCGCGCTTGCTGCCGCCGTCGCCAGCGAGGCCGAGGTTGGCGAATCGGAAGTCGAGCGGCGCAGCACCGTGGTCTCCGCGGCGCTGCACGGGCAGCGGCTCGACAAGGCGCTCGTCGCCTTCGCCGGCGAATTCTCGCGCAGCCATCTGCAGGGCTTGATCGTGCGCGGCCACGTGCGGGTCGACGGGCGCGTCGTCGACACGGCATCGCGAAAGGTCACGGCCGGCCAGGCGCTGGAGATCGAGCTCGTCCCGACCGCCGAGAGCCGCGCGTTCCGCGCCGAGGCGCTGCCACTGTCCATCGTGTTCGAGGACGAGCATCTGCTGGTCGTCGACAAGGCGGCCGGCATGGTGGTGCACCCGGCGGCGGGCAACTGGTCGGGGACGCTCTTGAATGCGCTGCTGGCGCATCACGCCGGCGCGGCGAGCTTGCCGCGTGCCGGCATCGTGCACCGGCTCGACAAGGACACCTCGGGGCTGATGGTCGTGGCGAAGACGCTGCCGGCCGCGACCGCGCTGGTGCGCGCGATTGCGGCGCGCGAGGTGCACCGCGAGTACCGGGCGATCGCGCACGGCACGGTCGCGCCGGTCACGTTCAGCGTCGACGCGGCGATCGGGCGCGATCCGCAGTCGCGGGTGCGCATGGCGGTGCTCGCCTCGGGCAAGGCCGCACGCACCGACGTGCAGGTGCTCGCGACGGCGATGTCCAGCGGCCCCGATGCCGATGTGTCCGCGAGCGCGCTGCGCTGCGTGCTGCACACCGGGCGCACGCACCAGATCCGCGTGCATCTCGCGTCGCGCGGCCACCCGCTGATCGCCGATACGCTGTACGGCGGCCGGCCGGCGCTCGGCATGCAGCGCCAGGCGCTGCATGCGGCCAGGCTCGAGCTCGCCCACCCGATCACGCGACGAGCGTTGGCTTTCGACGCGCCGGCGCCCGCCGATTTCGAGGCGGCTTGGCAACACGTGTGGCGGGGGCACGGATAGCCCTGACGCCATCGCGATGCCGGTTGGGTACAATGCGCCTAATCCTTCCCGGCATGGTCCATTGGCGAAGGCGCATTCGGCGCCTTGCGCACCTGGGCGGCATGCGAGGTGAAGTGAGTTGCACCCGAGCGTGCCTGAACGCGGGCCCGACGCGAGAAGCGCCGGCCCCTCCACCTCCGCGAACCGTGTTGCCCGTAGCGCCCCAGCGCGCGGCCACGCGGACGAGGCACAGGCAGGTGTCGATGACGAGCCGCACAGCCCCCGGGCATGCCCGATGACGAAGTTGTGAACGAAGTCCATGAATAGCCAGGATGCAAAGCGCGTCCTCGAGACGGCCCTGATCTGCGCCAGCCAGCCGCTGCCGCTGCGCGACATGCGAGCCTTGTTCGCCGACGAGCTCGGCCCTGACACGTTGCGCTCGCTGCTCGACGAGTTGACGCGCGAGTGGGAAGGTCGCGGCGTCGAGCTCGTGGCGCTGGCGAGCGGCTGGCGTTTGCAGAGCCGGCCCGAGATGCGCGAGTACCTCGACCGCCTGAATCCCGAGAAGCCGCCGAAGTACTCGCGCGCGGTGCTGGAGACGCTCGCGATCATCGCGTACCGCCAGCCCGTGACGCGCGGCGACATCGAAGACATCCGCGGCGTCACGGTCGCGAGCCAGATCATCAAGCAGCTCGAGGACCGCGGCTGGGTCGAGGCGATCGGCTATCGCGAGTCCCCCGGGCGCCCGGCGCTGTTCGCGACGACCAAGCAGTTCCTCGACGACCTCGGGCTCGCGAGCCTCGAGCAACTCCCGCTGCTCGACACCGCCGGCCTTGGCGCCGGCCACGAAGGCGGTGCCGCGATCGCCGATGCGCTGGGTGACCAGGTGAGCCTGCTCGATCCGCAGGCGACGTTGGCACTCGATGGCGCGATCGGGTCAATCGCTGAAGCTGCCGAACCCATCGCTGAAACGGCCGACTCTGCAACCGAACCGGTCGCCGCTCCCGACGACGAATCCCTTTCTCTCAGCGTGCCAGACGCGCCCGCGGCGGATGCCGCTCCCCAGGAACCGCAACCATGAACGCCAATCCAGAAGCGACGAGCGCTACAGAATTCGAGCCCGATGCTGTCGACAATGACGACGCCGCGGCCGCGAAGCCGGTGCGCCGTCGTCGCACGACGACCAAGAGCTCGACCGCGGATGCCGCGGCGCAGACGGCTCCCGCGTCATCGACCCCCGAAGCGGGCGAGGCTGCCGAGGCGGCGCCGCCTGCAAAGCCGCGCCGCCGCCGCGCAAGCGCTGCAGCAGCGCAAGGCGATACCCCTGCCGTCGTCGACGCGCCGAAACCCGAACCGGAACCGGAACCACCTGCCGTGGCCGCGCCGGCCGAGCCTGTGACGGCACCGGCTGCCGCCGTCATCGCCGAAGCCGACCGCGAAGAGCGCGGCGACCGCGGCGACGCGGCGAGCGATGAAGCCAACGGCGACGGCGATGACCAAGCGCCGGGTGCCGAAGAAGGTTCGCGGCGCCGCCGCGGCCGGCGCGATCGCCGGCGTGGCGAAGGCCGTGAAGGCGGCGGCGAACAAGCGGCGGTGAGCCCGGAAGCCACAGTGCCGGTACGCGCCGGCGAGTTGTTCGCGCAGGTCGTCTCGGGCGAGTTCGACGTCGCCGGCGAGGGCGGTGATGCCGCGGCCGCTCCGATCGAGGCCGGCGACGACAGCACGGAGGGCGACGCGACCGCGCAGGCATCGGCGCCGGCCGAGGCTACATCGCCTGTCGAAGGCGATGTGGCCGCGCAAGCCGACGAAGCCGGCGCTCAAGACGCCGTGACGTCCACGAGCGCCGCCGCGCCCGAGCACAAGCGTGTGCTGCAGCCCGAAGCCGACGCGCCGAAGCTGCACAAGGTGCTCGCGCAGTCCGGTATCGGCTCGCGGCGCGACATGGAGCAACTGATCCAGGACGGTCATGTCACCGTCAACGGCGAAGTCGCGCATGTCGGCCAGCGCGTCTCGTTCGGCGACAAGGTCACGGTCAACGGCAAGCCGGTGCGGCTGCGCATCGTGCCGCCGGCGCCGCGCGTGATCGCCTATCACAAGCCGGTCGGCGAGATCGTCACGCACGACGACCCGCAGAACCGCCCAACCGTGTTCCGCCGCCTGCCGCGCCTGCAGCAGGGCAAGTGGCAGTCGGTCGGCCGGCTCGACATCAACACCGAGGGCCTGCTGCTGTTCACGAACTCCGGCGAGCTCGCGAACCAGCTGATGCACCCGCGCTTCGGCGTCGAGCGCGAGTACGCGGTGCGCGTGCTCGGCACCTTGAGCGAGGACGACAAGGCCGAGCTGCTCGAAGGCGTCGACGTCGAAGGCCAGAAGGCGAGCTTCAAGTCCATCGAGGACGGCGGCGGTGATGGCGCGAACCATTGGTACCGCGTCGTCATCACCGAAGGCCGCAACCGCGAGGTGCGCAAGCTGTTCGATTGCGTCGGGCTGACGGTGAGCCGGTTGATCCGCATCCGCTACGGCACCGTCGTGCTGCCGCTGGGGCTCAAGCGCGGCGTCTGGGTCGATCTCGAAGATGGCGACGTGCGCTCGATCCGCCGCCTCGCAAGTGGCGATCAGGGCCAACGCGACAACAACAATCGCCAGCAGCGCGGCGAGCGCCAGGGCGGCCGACAGAACAACAATGGCGGCCGCCAGAACGAGCGCGGTCGCGGCCCGAACAACAACAACGGCAACAACAACCGCGGCGATGTCCGCCGCCAGGACGCGCCGCAAGCCGAACGTGCGCCGCGCGCCGAACACGACTACGACGATCCGGATGCGGACATCGATTTCGATCCCGCCTCGATCCCGAACCCGCTCGAGCAGACCTTCGACAAGCGCTTCGCGAAGAACCCGCGCAGCCCCGTCGGCGGCCGCGGCTTCAAGAGCGGCTATGGCGGCTTCGGCGCCGGCGGCAGCGCCCCGGCTCCGGCGCCGCAGCCGAAGAAGGGCCAGGGCAGCGGCGGCCCGCGCCAGCCCGATCCCTTGCAGACTTCGCTCGGTTTCATCGGCGCCGACGCGTTCCACCGCAAGAACCGTGGCGGCGGTGGCGGTGGCCGGGGCGGCTCGCGCGGCGGCAGTGGCGGCGGCGGAGGAGGCGGAGGTGGTGGTGGCTACGGCGGTGGCGGTGGCGGCCGCCGCGGGCGCTGAACGCGCGTCCGGCCCGGACACCCTCAACCGCTACAATCCAAGGCTTTGCCGAACACTCGTTTCCAGGAGAAAAAAATGGCGCTCGAACGCACGCTTTCGATCATCAAGCCCGACGCGGTTGCAAAGAACGTGATCGGTCAGATCTACGCCCGCTTCGAGGGCGCCGGGCTGAAGATCATCGCCGCGAAGATGGCGCACCTGTCGCGCGGCGAGGCCGAGGCCTTCTATGCGGTGCACAAGGCGCGTCCGTTCTTCAAGGACCTGGTCGACTTCATGATCTCGGGCCCGGTGATGATCCAGGTGCTGGAAGGCGAAGGCGCGATCCTGAAGAACCGCGACCTGATGGGCGCCACCGATCCGAAAAAGGCCGAGAAGGGCACCATCCGTGCCGACTTCGCCGACAGCATCGACGCGAACGCAGTGCACGGCTCAGACGCGCCGGAAACGGCCGCCGCCGAAGTGGCGTTCTTCTTCCCGGCGATGAACGTCTACAGCCGCTGACGATCGAGGCAGCCTCTGCGCAGAGGCTCACATGAACGCTGCCGTCAACTTGCTGGATTTCGATCGCGAAGGGCTGGCCGCGTACTGCGAACAGCTCGGCGAGAAGCGCTTTCGGGCGACGCAGCTGTTCCGCTGGATCCATCGTTCGGGCGCGAGCGACTTCGCGCAGATGACCGACCTCGCGAAGTCGCTGCGCGACAAGCTGCACGGCACGGCGACCATCGCGGCGCTACCGCTGCTCAGCGAGCACACGTCGAGCGACGGCACGGTCAAGTGGCTGTTCGACGTCGGCGCCGGCAACGCGATCGAGACCGTGTTCATCCCGGAAGACGATCGCGGCACCTTGTGCGTCTCGTCGCAGGCCGGCTGTGCGGTCGGCTGCCGCTTCTGTTCGACCGGGCACCAGGGCTTCAGCCGCAACCTGACGAGCGGCGAGATCGTCGCGCAACTCTGGTATGCCGAGCGCGTGCTGCGCGAGCGGCTCGGAACGGGCGACACGCGCGTCGTGACGAACGTCGTGATGATGGGCATGGGCGAGCCGCTGCAGAACTACGCAGCGCTCGTGCCGGCGCTGCGCGTGATGCTCGACGACCACGGCTACGGCCTGTCGCGGCGCCGCGTGACGGTGTCGACCTCGGGTGTCGTGCCGATGATCGAGCGGCTGCGCGACGATTGCCCGGTCGCGCTCGCAGTCTCGCTGCACGCGCCGAACGACGCGCTGCGTGACGAGCTCGTGCCGCTGAACCGCAAGTACCCGTTGCGTGAGTTGCTGGCCGCGTGCCGGTCCTATCTGGCCAAGGCGCCGCGCGACTTCATCACGTTCGAGTACTGCATGCTGGACGGCGTCAACGACGGCGATGCGCATGCGCGCGAGCTGCTCGCGCTGGTCAATGGTTTCGACGGCGTCGCCTGCAAGCTCAACCTGATCCCGTTCAACCCGTTCCCGGAGTCGGGCCTGAAGCGCTCGCCGAACCCGCGCATCGCCGCGTTCGCGCGCATCCTGCAGGACGGCGGCATCGTCACGACGATACGCAAGACCCGCGGCGACGACATCGACGCGGCCTGCGGCCAGCTCGCCGGCGAGGTGCAGGACCGGACTCACGCGAAGCAGCGCATGACGCGCGCGCCGGTGCGGTTGCACCGCGGCGCCGCCGCGCGAGGCACGCAAGAGATGGTGACCCAGGAGAACCCTCGATGAGGTTGGTTGCGCGTGGCCTGTCCACGCTGCGCGGCGCACGGCTGGTGCCGTTGGCGCTGCTCGCGGCAGCTCTGTTGGGCGCATGCGCCGGCGGCCCGCAGGCGCCGTCACCGAGCGGGCCCGGCAGGGACATCATTACCGCCTCCGACGAAAGCGATGCGAGCAAGCGCGCGAAGGTGCGCTTGGAGCTCGCCAGCGCCTACTTCGGCCGCGGCCAGATGACGACGGCGCTCGATCAGGTCAAGCTGGCGATCGCGGCCGATCCGACGTCCTTCGAGGCGTTCAATCTGCGCGGGCTGATCTACGCGAACCTCGGCGACGACACACTGGCCGAAGAGAGCTTCCGGCACGCGCTGCAGCTCGCGCCGCGTGACCCCAACACGATGCACAACTTCGGTTATTTCCTGTGCCAGAAGAAGCGCTATCCCGAGGGCAATGCGATGTTCGAGCAGGCGCTCGCCGTGCCGCAGTACCGCGACCCGTCGCGCACGCTGCTCGCGCAGGGCGTGTGTTACGCGTTTGCAGGGCAGCTTGCCGAGTCGGAGGCAACGCTGCTGCGCGCCTACCAGGCCGACCCGGCGAATCCGTCGACCGCGTTCAATCTCGCCGAAGTGCTCTACCGGCGCGGCGACTACGAACGCGCGCGCTTTTACATCCGGCGCGTCAACTCGGTGCCGGCGTCGGCCAACGCGCAGACGCTGTGGCTCGCCACGCGCGTCGAGAACAAGCTCGGCAACCGGCGCGGCGCGCAGGAGCTCGGCGAGCAGATCGTCGCGCGCTACCCGGGGTCGCGCGAAGCTTCGTCCTACCAGCGCGGCGCCTACGATGAGTGAGTCGGACGAGAGCCGTACCGGCGGCGCTGCCGCGACGACAACAGCGACCGTGAGCGCGACCGCCGGCGCGTTGCTGCGCCAGGCGCGCCAGGCGCAGGGCTTGCACATCGCCGCGCTCGCTGCGGCGATCAAGGTCACGCCGCGCAAGCTCGAGGCGCTCGAATCGGACCGCTTCGACGAACTGCCCGACGCGACCTTCACCCGCGCGCTCGCGCAGGCCGTCTGCCGTGCGCTGAAGATCGACGCGACGCCGGTGCTCTCGCTGCTGCCGCCGGCGGGCGGGTATCGGCTCGAGCAGCTCGGCAGCGGATTGAACACGCCGTTTCGCGAGCGGCCCGGTGGTGGTACGGCGCCGCGGGAATGGAGCGCGCTGCCCGGCAACCCGGTGTTCTGGCTGGTCGTCGTGCTCGTGCTGGCAACGCTGGTCGTGTACTTCGTGCCGGCGCACTGGCTGCGGCTGCCGGGTCGCAGCGGCACGACGGATTCGGGCGCCGGCGCGGCGAGCGCGCCGGCCGCTGCGGCGTCTACGGTCAGCGAGACCATCACGACCACCGTGCCGCCCGAGTCGAGTGCCGCATCGACGGCCACGACGGCGGCTGAGACGCCACAGGCCAACACGGCCGTGCCGGTGGTCGACAACGCCGCGAGCGCCGTACCGGCCGCGGCCGACAGTGGCAAGGGCACGGCGTCCGACGTGACGGCCGCGACCGAGGCGACAGGAATCCTGCAGCTGCGCCCGAGCGCGCAATCGTGGATGGAAGTGACCGACGCGCGCGGCCGCGCGCTGATCTCGCGTCTGGTCGAACCCGGTGAAGCGATCGGGCTCGATGGCACTCCGCCGTTCAAGCTGAAGATCGGCAATGCCGGCGCGACCGAGGTCGTGTACCGCGGCAAGCCGGTCGCGCTCGCGCCGTACATCCGCGACAACGTGGCGCGCTTCGAACTGAAGTGAGCGACATCATGACGAACGAGCTCGACGATTTCATCGAACCGGCGCGCCCTGCGGCACGCCGCTCGCGCCAGGCGAAGGTGGCCTGGGGCTCGCACGTCGTGACGGTCGGCGGCAATGCGCCGGTGCGCGTGCAGGCGATGACCAACACCGACACGGTCGACGCGATCGGCACCGCGATCCAGGTCAAGGAACTGGCGCAGGCCGGCTCGGAGCTGGTGCGCATCACGGTCAACACGCCCGAGGCGGCGGCCGCCGTGCCGTACATCCGCGAGCAGCTCGACCGCATGGGCATCGCCGTGCCGCTGATCGGCGACTTCCACTACAACGGCCACCGGCTGCTGACCGACCATCCGGCTTGCGCCGAGGCGCTCAGCAAGTACCGCATCAACCCCGGCAACGTCGGCAAGGGCGAGAAGCACGACAAGCAGTTCGCCCAGATGGTCGAAGTCGCCGCGAAGTACGACAAGGCGGTGCGCATCGGCGTCAACTGGGGCAGCCTCGATCAGGAGCTGCTGACCGAGCTGATGGACGAGAACGCGACGCGCGCCGAGCCTTTCGAGCCGCAGCAAATCATGTACCGCGCGATCCTGCTGTCGGCGCTGGGCTCGGCGAAGCGGGCCGAAGAGATCGGCCTGCGCCACGACCAGATCATCCTGTCGGCCAAGATGTCGGGCGTGCAGGACCTGATCAGCGTCTACCGCGCGATCGCCGCGCGCAGCGACTATGCGCTGCACCTCGGGCTGACCGAGGCCGGCATGGGCACGAAGGGCACGGTCGCGTCGACCTCGGCGCTCGCGGTGCTGCTGCAGGACGGCATCGGCGACACGATCCGCGTCAGCCTGACCCCGCAACCGGGCGAATCGCGCACGCAGGAGGTCGTGGTTGCCGCCGAGATCCTGCAGTCGCTCGGCCTGCGCACCTTCAACCCGAGCGTGACCGCGTGTCCCGGCTGCGGCCGCACGACCAGCACCACGTTCCAGGAGCTCGCGAAGCAGATCGACGACTATCTGCGCGCGCAGATGCCGCTGTGGAAAGCACGCTACCCCGGCGTCGAGAAGCTCAAGGTCGCCGTGATGGGCTGCATCGTCAACGGCCCGGGCGAGAGCAAGCATGCCGACATCGGCATCAGCCTGCCCGGCACCGGCGAAGCGCCGGCCGCGCCGGTGTTCATCGACGGAGAGAAGGCGCTGACCCTGCGCGGCGACGGCATCGCGCGCGAGTTCCAGACGCTGGTCGAGGACTACATCGAAAAGCGCTTCGGCGCCGCGACCGCCGCGCATTGACTCCGCGAAATTTTCACCGCAGAGGCGCCGAGGACGCAGAGTTTCGCAGAGGAACTCGGCGTTCTTCTCTGCGGCCCTCTGCGTCCTCTGTCCCTCTGCGGTGAACCGAAACTACTGCGTGCCGCCACCGTTGCTTGCATATGGCTGAACAACTGCGTGCCGTCAAAGGCATGAACGACATCCTGCCGCCCGAGTCGGCGCGCTGGGAGTGGTTCGAAGAAAAAGTGCGCGCGCTGATGGCGCGCTACGGCTACGCCAACGTGCGCACGCCCGTCGTCGAGCCGACGGCGCTGTTCGTGCGCGGCCTGGGCGAGGTCACCGACATCGTCGAGAAGGAGATGTACTCCTTCGAGGATTCGATGAACGGCGACAAGCTCACGCTGCGCCCCGAGGCCACCGCCGGCATCGTGCGTGCGATGATCGAGCACAACACGCTGTACAACGGGCCGCTGCGGGTCTGGTCCGGCGTCACGCTGTTCCGCCACGAGCGGCCGCAGAAGGGGCGTTACCGCCAGTTCCATCAGGTCGACGTCGAAGCGCTCGGGTACGCCGGGCCGGATGTCGATGCCGAACAGATCCTGATGTGCCGCGCGCTGCTGCACGACCTGGGCCTGAGCGACCACGTCCGTCTGGAGCTGAACAGCCTGGGCCAGCCGGCCGAGCGGCTGGCGCACCGTGCCGCGCTGATTGCGCACTTCGAGGCGCATGCCGAGCAGCTCGACGATGACGCGAAGCGCCGTCTGCACAGCAACCCGTTGCGCATCCTCGATACGAAAAATCCGACGATGCAGGGAATCGTCGAGGCCGCACCGCAGCTGACCGAGTTTCTCGGCGACGCCTCGCGCGCGCACCTCGACGCGGTGCGCGCAGCCCTCGACGCCGCCGGCCTCGCCTACCGCATCAACCCGCGGCTGGTTCGCGGCATGGACTACTACAACCTGACGGTGTTCGAGTGGACCACCGACAAGCTCGGCTCGCAGGGCACGGTGTGCGGCGGCGGGCGCTACGACGGCCTGTTCGAGCAGCTCGGCGGCAAGCCGACGCCGGCGGTCGGGTGGGGCATGGGGGTCGAGCGCATGCTGCTGTTGCTCGAAGCGCTGGGCCCAGCGGTGCCGCAGAGCGCGCCGGACGTGTACGCGATCGTGCCGTCGGCCGAGGCGATGCCGGCTGCGATCGCCACCTGCGAAACGCTGCGCGCCGCGGGCGTCTCGGTGCTGATGCACGGCGCCGGCGTCGAGGCCTGGGGCAGCATGAAGTCGCAGTTCAAGCGTGCCGATGCGAGCGGCGCGCGCCACGCGCTGATCTTCGGCGCCGATGAGCTCGCACGCGGCGAGGTCTCGCTCAAAGCCCTGCGCGACGAGGGGGCGCCGCAGCGTGCGCTCGTGCTGGCCGAGGCCGCCGACTGGGCACCCGGCCTGCGCACCACCGCATAATCCCGCCTTCATTCGACGACGACATCGTTCATGGCCACCCATCTCGACCTCGAAGAACAAGAACAGCTCGACCAGCTCAAATCGTTCTGGAAGCAATACGGCAACCTGCTGACCTGGCTGCTGATCATCGTGCTCGGTGCGTATGCGGCGTGGAACGGCTGGACCTGGTACCAGCGCAAGCAGTCGATCGAGTCGGGCGCGATGTTCGATGCGCTCGACAAGGCTGCGCAGGCCGGCGACGCCGCCACCGCGGGGCGCATCTTCAACGACATGAAGGATCGCTACCCGAGCACCGCATTCACGCAGCAGGGCGGTTTGCTCGCCGCGAAGGTGCAGTTCGACAAGGGCAAGCCCGACGATGCGCTCGCGGCGCTCGCCTGGGTCAGCACGAATGCAACCGAGACCGAGTACCAGGCGATCGCACGGCTGCGCGCCGCCGGCGTACTGCTCGACCAGAAAAAATACGACGACGCCCTGAAGCAGCTCGACGGCATCGCCGTCAAGGACGGTGCGAAGGAATTCGACGCACTCGCCGCCGACCGCCGCGGCGACGTGCTGCTCGCGCAGGGCAAGACCGCCGACGCGACGGCCGCCTACAAGAAGGCCTGGGACACGATGGACAAGGCCATCAACTACCGACGATTGATCGAAGCGAAGCTGACAGCGCTCGGCGCCGCACCGGCGGATGCGGCCGCATCGGGGGCCGCGAAATGAAGGGCTTCGTGAACCGGTTTGCCGGCGGCTCGAACGGCGCGGTGTGGGGCGCCGTCATCGCCGGCGCGCTGCTTGTCGGCTGCGCCGGCAGCAGCCGCCCGAAGCCCACCCCGCTCGATGCGCTGACGCCGACCCTGACGCCGCGCCCGGCCTGGAACGCGCGCGTCGATGCGGTCCAGTTCCCGCTCAACGTCGCGGTCGTCGGCAACACCTTCACGCTGGCCGGCAGCGACGGCAGCGTGCTCGCGCTCGATGCCGACAGCGGCCGCGAGCTGTGGCGCGCGAGTGCCGGTGCGAAGCTCTCGGCCGGTGTCGGCAGCGACGGCCGCTTCAGCGCCGTCGTCACGCGCGACGGCGAGCTCGTCGTCTTCGAGCAAGGCCAGGTCAAGTGGCGCAAGCCGCTCTCGGCACGCGTCGCCACCGCGCCGCTGGTGGCCGGCGAGCGTGTGTTCGTCGTCGGCGTCGATCGTGTCGTGCGTGCGTTCGATGCGCTCGACGGCCGCCGCCTCTGGACTCTGCAGCGCCCGAGCGACCCGCTGGCGCTGACGCAAGCCGGCGTGCTCGCACCGTTCAAGGACACGCTGATCGTCGGCCAGGGGCCGCGCATGGTCGGCGTCGACCCGACCGCCGGCACGGTGCGCTGGGACGTGCCGGTCGGGTCGCCGCGCGGTGCGAACGAGATCGAGCGGCTCGCGGACCTGGTCGCGCCGCCGGCGCGCGTCGGCAACCTGATCTGCGCGCGCTCGTTCCAGGCCGCGGTCGGCTGCGTCGACGCGCAGCGCGGAGCGACGGTGTGGAGCCGCAATACCGGCGGCACCGACGGCGTCGCGGCCGATGCGGAGTTCGTCTTCGGTGCCGACGCGACGGACCGCCTGACCGCGTGGAAGACACCCAGCGGCGACGTCGCCTGGAGCAGCGACAAGTACCTGTACCGCGGCATGAGCGCGCCGGTCATCGCCGGCAAGTCGGTCGTGTTCGGCGACATGGAAGGCACCGTGCACTGGTTCGCGCGCGACACCGGCGAAGCGCAGGCGCGGCAGACGACCGACGGCAGCGCGATCGTCACGGCGCCGGTGATCGCGGGCTCGACGATGCTCGTGGTCACGAAGAACGGCGGCCTGTACGCCTTCAAGCAACCGTAAACCGAGGCGCATGAAACCGGTCATCGCGGTCGTCGGCCGGCCGAACGTCGGCAAGTCGACGCTGTTCAACCGGATGACGAAGAGCCGCGACGCGATCGTCGCCGACTTCGCCGGGCTGACGCGCGACCGGCACTACGGCGACGGCCGCAGCGGCGAGCACGAGTTCATCGTGATCGACACCGGCGGCTTCGAGCCCGACAGCACCACCGGCATCGTCAAGGAGATGGCCAAGCAGACGCGCCAGGCGGTCGCCGAGGCCGACGCGGTGATCTTCGTCGTCGACGTGCGCGCCGGCGTCGCGGGCCAGGATCACGACATCGCGAAGTTCCTGCGCGCGGCCGGCAAGAAGGTCGTGCTCGCAGTCAACAAGGCCGAGGGCATGTCCGAGTCGCCGCTGCTGGCCGAGTTCTGGGAGCTGGGGCTGGGCGAGCCGATACCGGTCTCGGCGGCGCACGGGCAGGGCATTCGCAGCCTCACTGACGTAGCGCTCGCCGACTTCATCTTCGACGAGGAGATGGAGGCCGAGCCCGAGGAGGGCGCACCGATCCGTCTCGCGGTCGCCGGCCGGCCGAACGTCGGCAAGTCGACGCTGATCAACACCTGGCTCGGCGAGGAGCGCCTGGTCGCGTTCGACCTTCCCGGCACGACGCGCGACGCGATCAGCGTGCCGTTCGAGCGCAACGGCCAGAAGTTCGAGCTGATCGACACCGCGGGCCTGCGCCGCAAAGGCAAGGTGTTCGAGGCCATCGAGAAATTCTCGGTCGTCAAGACGCTGCAGGCGATCGCCGATGCGAACGTCGTGCTGCTGCTGCTGGACGCGACCCAGGGCGTGACCGACCAGGACGCGCACATCGCCGGCTACATCCTCGAATCGGGCCGTGCCGTCGTGCTCGCCGTCAACAAGTGGGACGCGGTCGACGACTACCAGAAGGAAACGCTGCAGCGCTCGATCGAGCAGCGCCTCGCGTTCCTGAAGTTCGCGCCGGTGCTGCACATCTCGGCGATCAAACGCCAGGGGCTGGGGCCGGTCTGGAAGGCGATTGCCGATGCGCACGCGTCGGCGAACTGCAAGATGCCCACACCGGTGCTGACGAGGCTGCTGCACGAGGCGGTCGAGCACCAGGCGCCGAAACGTGCCGGTGCATTCCGCCCCAAATTGCGCTACGCGCACCAAGGCGGGATGAATCCGCCGCTGATCGTGATCCACGGCAACTCGCTCGATCATGTGACCGACGCCTACAAGCGCTTCCTCGAAGGCCGGTTCAGGGAACACTTCAAGCTCACCGGCACTCCCATGCGTATCGAGATGCGATCGGGCCGGAATCCCTTCGACGACAAGGGTTCTTGAGAACTTTGCATGTCGTCAATCGTGCAGCGCACAACGCTGTGTTAATGTCCTCAACTTCTGAACTTTCATCACGGAGCAACACGTGAGCAACAAAGGGCAACTCCTACAAGACCCCTTCCTGAACCTGCTGCGCAAGGAGCACGTTCCGGTCTCGATCTACCTCGTCAACGGGATCAAGCTGCAGGGCCACATCGAGTCTTTCGACCAGTACGTGGTGCTGTTGCGCAATACGGTGACGCAGATGGTCTACAAACATGCGATCTCGACGGTCGTGCCGGGCCGCGCGGTGAACTTCCACGCGAACGAACCCACCGAGCAGGCCTGAGCGCGCGACGCGGGCTACACCCAGCATCTTGAGTTCAGCGGACAGCACCGCCACGGCGGCAGCCTCGGGCGGCCTCGCCCGGGCGATCCTGGTCGGCGTCGACTTCGGCGGCGGCAAACCCTTCGATGCGACGCTCGACGAACTGGCGTTGCTGGCCGAATCGGCCGGCGACGTTGCCGTCGCGCGTGTCGTCGCGCGCCGCAAGGCGCCCGATGCGGCGCTGTTCGTCGGGTCGGGCAAGGCCGACGAGATCAAGGCGCTGGTGCAGGGCCATCAGGCCGAAGCGGTGTTGTTCGACCAGGCCTTGTCGCCGGCGCAGCAACGCAACCTCGAGCAGCACCTGGGCGTTGCGGTGGCCGATCGCACGATGCTGATCCTCGAGATCTTCGCCGAGCGCGCGCAAAGCCACGAGGGCAAGCTGCAGGTCGAATTGGCGCGGCTTCAGTACCTGTCGACGCGGCTGGTGCGGCGCTGGAGCCACCTCGAGCGGCAGCGTGGCGGCATCGGCACGCGCGGCGGTCCGGGCGAGGCGCAGATCGAGCTCGACCGGCGCATGATCGGCGAGCGCATCAAGGGCGTGAAGAAGCAGCTCGAGCGCGTCAAGCGCCAGCGCAGCACGCAGCGCCGTGCGCGCCAGCGCAACCAGACGTTTCGGATCTCGCTGGTCGGCTACACCAATGCCGGCAAGTCGACGCTGTTCAACGCGCTGGTCGATGCCCGCGCCTATGCCGCCGACCAGCTCTTCGCGACGCTGGACACGACCACCCGGCAACTGCATCTGCCCGGTGCCGGGCGATCGGCTTCGCTGTCCGACACGGTCGGCTTCATTCGCGACCTGCCGCACAAGCTGGTCGAGGCGTTCGAGGCGACCTTGCAGGAGGCGAACGATGCCGATCTGCTGCTGCACGTCGTCGATTGCGCGAACCCCGCGCTCGACGAACAGATGGCCGAGGTCGCGCGCGTGCTCGCGGAAATCGGCGCGGCCGACATCCCGCAGGTGCTCGTCTTCAACAAGCTCGACCAGCTCGACCCCGATCAGCACCCGCGCGCACTGCGCGATGTGCTCGAGCTCGACGGCGGCCGGCGCGTGCCGCGCGTCTTCGTCAGTGCCGCGAAGGGTGAAGGCCTGGACGTGCTGCGCCAGATCCTTGCCGAGGCTGCCGCGGGAGAAGGCGAGGGCGCGGCATCGGCCGCATCGAACGACGACGAACGCCACTTGAGCCAAGCCGAATCTCCCCCAGATGAGGCCGACGACGAAGAAGAAACCGATCGGGCACGCCGCCGTACCGGCACCGATCACACGCGGGCATGACCATGCGCTTTCCCAAGTTCGCCAAGTTCGGACTCATCCTCAGCAACGGCCGTGAAGGCCCGCCCGATCTCGACGAGCTCTGGCGCGATTTCAATCGCAAGCTCAGCGGCCTGTTCGGCGGCAAGGGCAGCCCGCGCGGCAACGGTTCGGGCGACGGCGGCAACGGCGGAGGCCCGAACTTCCAGCCCGACATGAAGAGCGCCGGCGTCGGCGTCAGCCTGATCGCCGGCGTGGTCGCGCTGATCTGGCTCGGCAGCGGCTTCTTCATCGTGCAGGAAGGGCAGCAGGCGGTCGTCACCTCGTTCGGCAGGTACAGCCACACGGCCGACGCCGGCTTCCAGTGGCGCATGCCGTACCCGTTCCAGGCGCACGAGACGGTCAACTTCACGCAACTGCGCACGAAGGAAGTCGGCCGCAACAACGTGGTCGCCGCGACCGGGCTGCGCGACTCGTCGATGCTGACGCAGGACGAGAACATCGTCGATATCCGCTTCACCGTGCAGTACCGGCTGAAGGACGCGCGCATGTTCCTGTTCGAGAACCGCGACCCCGAGGATGCGGTCGTGCTGGCCGCCGAATCGGCGGTGCGCGAGATCGTCGGCCGCAGCCGGATCGACTCGGTCCTGTACGAGCAGCGCGATGCGATCGCCGCCGAATTGGTCAAGTCGGTGCAGAGCCAACTCGACCGGCTGAAGGCTGGCATCGTCGTGGTCAACGTCAACGTGCAGAGCGTGCAGCCGCCGGAGCAGGTGCAGGCCGCGTTCGAGGACACGCTGAAGGCCGGCCAGGACGGCGACCGCCTGAAGAAGGAAGGCCTTGCCTACGCGAGCGACGTGATCCCGAAGGCGCAGGGCACGTCGGCGCGCCTGCGCGAGGAGGCCGAAGCCTACAAGGCCCGGACCGTCGCCGAGGCCGAGGGCGACGCGCGCCGCTTCACGAGCGTGCTGACCGAGTACCAGAAGGCGCCGGCCGTGACGCGCGACCGCATGTACATCGACACGATGCGGCAGGTCTACTCCAACGTCAGCAAGGTGCTGGTCGACACGCGCAACAACTCGAATCTGCTGTACCTGCCGCTGGACAAGCTGCTGCAGCAATCGACCGTGACGGTGAGCCCGACGCCGCCGGTGGCGCCGTCGACATTGCCCGACTCCGCGTCCTCGAGCAGCAGCACCGACGCGCGCTCGCGCGACAACCAGCGCGGCCGCGACCGCGAAACCCGTTGAGCGCCGGAGCCAGCCAGCCATGAATCGCATCGTTCTCTTTCTCGGCGCCGGCCTGCTCGCGCTGATGCTGCTCGCCTCGACGCTGTTCATCGTCGACCAGCGCCAGGTTGCCGTCGTGTACGCCCTGGGCGAGATCAAGGAAGTCATCCAAGAGCCGGGGCTGAAGTGGAAGCTGCCGCCGCCGTTCCAGAACGTCGTGTTCCTCGACCGCCGCATCCAGACGATGGACAGCCCGGAGAACCGCCCGATTTTCACCGCCGAGAAGAAGAGCCTGGTGATCGACTGGCTGGTGAAGTGGCGCGTCATCGACCCGCGCCAGTTCATCCGCAACAGCGGCACCGACATGCGCAATGTCGAGACTCGCCTGAGCCCGATCGTGCACGCGGCGTTCAACGAGGAAGTCACGAAGCGCACGGTCGGCGAGGTGCTGTCCAGCGGCCGCGACAAGGTCATGCAGGACGTGCGTGCGCGCCTGGCCGACGAAGCCCGGTCGTTCGGCATCGAGATCCAGGATGTGCGCATCAAGCGCGTCGACTTCGTCGCCAACATCACCGAGTCGATCTACAGCCGGATGCGCTCGGAGCGCCAGCAGGTGGCGAACCAGTTGCGGGCGACCGGCAGCGCCGAGGCCGAGAAGATCAAGGCGGATGCCGACCGGCAGCAGCAGGTGATCGTCTCCGAGGCCTACCGCGACGCGCAGAAGGTCAAGGGCGAAGGCGATGCCAGAGCCTCGCAGTTGTTCGCCGAGGCCTTCGGGCGCGATCCGCAATTTGCGGAGTTCTACCGCAGCCTCGAGGCGTATCGCGCGACCTTCCGCAGCCGGTCCGATGTGATGGTCGTGGACCCGAACAGCGAGTTCTTCAAAGCGATGCGCGGCAGCGCTGCTCCGAGCCCGGCCCCGGGCCCGACGAAGAAGTAGCGGGGCGTGGTGCCCGGTTTCTGGGACTACCTGGCCGGCGCGTTCGCGCTGATGCTGGTGGTCGAAGGTCTCCTGCCGTTCCTGAGCCCGCCGCGCTGGCGCGCGGTATTCGAACGCGCGACGCGAATGAGCGACGGCCAGATCCGCTTCATCGGCCTGGCGAGCATGCTAGCCGGGCTCGTGATGCTGTACCTCTTCATCGGATGATGATGCCGCCGGCGCCGGAAGACCGGCCGCCATCCGCTGGCGAGACTCGCCGGCACGCGCGCGTACAATTTGGTTTTTAACCCCCGGCGGTTTTTGTTATGTCGTCTGCTTGGCTGCTGCCCGAGCACATTGCCGATGTGCTGCCTGCACAGGCCCGGCACATCGAGGAACTCCGTCGCGGGCTGCTCGATGTCGCGCGCAGCTACGGCTGCGAGCTCGTGATGCCGCCGCTGCTCGAGCACATCGAGTCGCTGCTGTCGGGCACCGGGCGTGAGCTCGACCTGAAGACCTTCAAGCTCGTCGATCAACTGAGCGGCCGCACGCTGGGCCTGCGCGCCGACTCGACGCCGCAGGTCGCGCGCATCGACGCGCATCTGCTCAACCGCCAGGGCGTCGCGCGGCTGTGCTATTGCGGTCCGGTGCTGCACGCACGGCCCAGCGCGATGCATGCGACGCGCGAGCCGCTGCAGTTCGGTGCCGAGATCTACGGCCACGCCGGGCTCGAGGCCGATCTCGAGATCCAGGACCTCGCGCTCGATTGCCTGCACCGCGCCGGCCTGCAGCAACTGGTGCTGGATCTCGGCGATGCGCGCATCGTGCGTTCGCTGCTGGCCGGCGTCGTCGCCGATGCCGAGCAACTCGAGCGCGTGTATGCCGCGCTCGCCGTCAAGGACGCCGCGGCGCTGCACGACGCGACCCATGGGCTGCCGGTCGAGGCGGCGCGTTCGCTGCGCGCGCTGCTGTCGCTGTACGGCGGCGTCGAGGTGATCGAGGCGGCGCGCAAGGTATTGCCGTCGCGCGAGCTGCTGCGCGCGGCGCTCGCCGATCTGGAGGCGCTGGCCGCGCATGCGGCGCGCGCGCATCCCGACGTGAAGCTTGGCGTCGACCTCGCCGACATCGGCGGCAACGGCTACTACAGCGGTGCGCGCTTCGCGGTCTATGCAGCCGGCTGGCCCGATGCGATCGCACGCGGCGGGCGTTACGACGAGGTCGGCGCGGTGTTCGGCCGCAACCGGCCGGCGGTCGGCCTGGGCCTGGACCTCAAGACCGTGGCGAACCTTGCCCCGGGTCCGCAGCCGCACGCCGCGATCCGCGCGCCGTGGAGCGAAGACGCGGCACTGCGCCAGGCCGTGCGGCGCCTGCGCGAGCGCGGCGACAGCGTCGTCTGCATCCTGCCTGGCCACGAGCACGAGGGCCAGGAGTTCGCCTGCGACCGCGAGCTCGTGCTCGTCGACGACCAGTGGGTCGTGCGCGCCCTCTGAACGCGCTCTGAATCTCGTTCCTTCTTTCAGCTTCGGATTTTTCGACATGCAACAGATCAGCACGGCCGAGCGTGGCCAGAGCCGCGACACGTCAGGCTGCGGCCACAACGTGGTCGTCGTCGGCACGCAATGGGGCGACGAAGGCAAGGGCAAAGTCGTCGACTGGCTGACCGACCACGCGCAAGCGGTCGTGCGCTTCCAGGGCGGCCACAACGCCGGCCACACGCTCGTGATCAACGGCGTCAAGACGGCGCTGCAGCTGATTCCGTCGGGCATCATGCGCGAGGGCGTTGCCTGCTACATCGGCAACGGCGTCGTTGTCGATCCGACCCATCTGCTGGCCGAGATCGAGCGGCTAGAGAAGATCGGCGTCGAGGTGCGCTCGCGGCTGTTCATCAGCGAATCGTGCCCGCTGATCCTGCCGTTCCACGTCGAAGTCGACAAGGCGCGCGAGGCGCTGCGCGAGACCAGCGGCGCCGGCAAGATCGGCACCACCGGCAAGGGCATAGGCCCGGCGTACGAAGACAAGGTCGCGCGCCGCGCGCTGCGCGTGCAGGACCTGAAGCACCCGGAGCGCTTCGCGAAGAAGCTGCGCGAGCTGCTCGAACTGCACAACTTCGCGCTGCAAGGCTACCTGCATGCGAGCCCGCTCGAGTTCCAGCCGATCTACGATCTCGCGATGAAGGTCGCCGAGCAGATCAAGCCGATGCTCGCCGACGTCGGCTACATGCTGTACACCGCGAACCTGCGCGGCGCGAACATCCTGTTCGAGGGCGCACAAGGGACCTTGCTCGACATCGACCACGGCACCTATCCGTTCGTGACCTCGAGCAACTGCGTGGCCGGCAATGCGGCGGCAGGTGCGGGCCTCGGCCCGGATCAGCTGCACTACATCCTCGGCATCACGAAGGCGTACACCACGCGGGTAGGCAGCGGGCCGTTCCCGACCGAGCTGCCGCTGGATGTGCCGGGTACGGTCGGGCACCATCTGTCGACGGTCGGGCAAGAGCGCGGTACCGTCACCGGCCGGCCGCGCCGCTGCGGCTGGCTCGACGCGGCGCTGCTGAAACGCTCGATGATCATCAACGGCATTTCGGGGCTGTGCATCACGAAGCTCGACGTGCTCGACGGCCTGCCCGAGATCAAGGTCTGCGTCGGCTACGAGCTGCGCGGCCGGCGCCTCGACATCCTGCCGCTCGACGCCGACGACATCGTGGCGTGCGTGCCGATCTACGACACGTTCCCCGGCTGGAGCGAATCGACCTTCGGTATCACCGACTGGGACAAGCTGCCGTTGAACGCGCGCCGCTATCTCGAACGCGTGCAGGGCTTCATCGGCGCGCCGATCGACATGGTGTCGACCGGTCCCGATCGCGAGCACACGATCCTGCTGCGCCATCCGTACAAGTGAGGGCAACGCTGCCCTCGACTTTTGTGCGAATCTCCGATCCCTGTCCAACTTTGAAGCGACCCGAGGACACCGCATGCTGACCGACGACGGCAAACACCTGTACGTGAGCTGGGACGAATACCACATGCTGATCGAGCGGCTCGCGCTGAAGATCGCGCACTCGGGCTGGGAGTTCGACCAGATCCTGTGCCTCGCGCGCGGCGGCATGCGGCCCGGCGACGTGATCTCGCGCGTCTTCGACAAGCCGCTGGCGATCATGTCCACGAGCTCGTACCGTGCCGAGGCCGGCACGATCCAGGGCCGGCTGGACATGGCGAAATACATCACGATGCCCAAGGGCGAGCTCGCCGGGCGTGTGCTGCTCGTGGACGACCTGTCGGACTCGGGCATCACGCTGCGCGCGGTCGTCGACCGGCTGCGCGGCATGCCGGCGATCAGCGAGCTGCGCTCCGCGGTGATCTGGACCAAGGGCGTGTCGACCTACACGCCCGACTACTTTGTCGAACTGCTGCCGACCAGTCCGTGGATTCACCAGCCGTTCGAGGAGTACGACGATCTGCGACCCGACGGCCTGGCGAAGAAGTTCGTCATTTGAGCTCGATCGAAACGACCCGCCGGAAACAAAAAGGCCAGCACAACCGTGCTGGCCTTATCCGCTTGTCCGCTTATCCGTATTTCTGCTTATTCTTCTTGAGTAATCTTCTTGTGTATCTCTGGTGCCCAGGAAGGGACTCGAACCCCCACGGAGTTACCCGCTAGTACCTGAAACTAGTGCGTCTACCAATTCCGCCACCTGGGCATTTCAGGAAGTCCGAGACTATATCATCAAAACAACCACCTCTTACAACACACCCACTCCCGTCGGCGCAGAGCTGATGAGCGAAGTGGAAGGCACGGTGCAAGGGCACCGCGACGGCCACGGCTTCGTCGTACGCGACGACCGCGGCCCCGACCTCTATTTGTCGCAGCAGGAGATGCGCGCGGTGCTGCACCGCGACCGCGTGCGCGCGCGCATCATCCGCTACGACCGCAAGAGCCGCCCCGAAGGCCGCGTGCTCGAGATCCTCGAGCGCAAGAAGTCGCCGATCATCGGGCGGCTGCTGCACGAGAGCGGCGTCTGGCTGGTCGCGCCCGAAGACAAACGCTACGGCCAGGACATCCTGATCCCGAAGAACGCGATCGCCACCGCGACCGCGGGCCAGGTCGTCGCGATCGAACTGACCGAGCCGCCGTCGATGTATTCGCAGCCGGTCGGCCGCGTCACCGAGGTGCTCGGCGAGATCGACGATCCCGGCATGGAGATCGAGATCGCGGTGCGCAAGTACGAGGTGCCGCACCGCTTCTCGCCGGAGACGCTCGCGCAGGCAGCGCAGCTGCCGGAGCAGATCCGCGCGGCCGACCGCAAGCACCGTATCGACCTGACCGATGTGCCGCTGGTCACCATCGACGGCGAAGATGCGCGCGACTTCGACGATGCGGTGTACTGCGAGCCCGCGAAGATCGGCCGCGGCAAGACCGCGAACGCATGGCGCCTCATCGTGGCGATCGCCGACGTCAGCCACTATGTGAAGCCGGGCGAGCCGATCGACGAGGACGCCTACGAACGCGCGACCTCGGTCTACTTCCCGCGCCGCGTGATTCCGATGCTGCCGGAGAAGCTGAGCAACGGGCTGTGCTCGTTGAACCCGAAGGAGGATCGCCTCGCGATGGTCTGCGACATGATCGTCACGGCCGACGGCGCGATCCACGCGTACCAGTTCTATCCGGCGGTGATCTGCTCGCACGCGCGTTTCACGTACACCGAAGTCGCGGCAATCCTGTCGAACACGCGTGGGCCCGAGGCGGCGCGGCGCAGCGAACTGGTGCCGCATCTGTTGAACCTGCATGAGGTCTACCGCGCGCTGCTGAAGGAGCGCAGCCAGCGCGGCGCAGTCGACTTCGAGACGACCGAGACGCAGATCGTCTGCGACGACAACGGCCGCATCGAGAAGATCGTGCCGCGCACGCGCACCGAGGCGCACAAGCTGATCGAGGAGGCGATGCTTGCGGCGAACGTCTGCGCGGCCGACTTCATCGAAGGCCGCAAGCACCCCTCGCTGTACCGCGTGCACGAAGGGCCGACGCCCGAGAAGCGCACGCTGCTGCAGAACTACCTGAAGGCGCTGGGCCTCGGCTTGTCGATCAGCGACGACCCGAAACCGGCCGAGTACCAGGCGATCGCCGCGGCGACCAAGGACCGGCCCGACGCGATGCAGATCCACACGATGCTGCTGCGTTCGATGCAGCAAGCGATCTACACCGGCATCAACAGCGGCCACTTCGGCCTTGCGTACCAGGCCTATACGCACTTCACGAGCCCGATCCGGCGTTATCCGGACTTGCTCGTGCACCGCGTGATCAAGGCCCTGCTCGGCGGCAAGCGCTATCACCTGATGAACGGTGCGGTCGAAGAGACGGTCGTTCACAAGGTCGGCAAGGCGGTCAAGGGCGGGAAGGCCGGCGCCGCCGCGAAGCCGCCGCGCGCCGGCGGCAGCGCCGAGGCCGAGCACTGGGAAGCGGCCGGCGTGCACTGCAGCGTCAACGAGCGCCGCGCCGACGAGGCCTCCCGCGACGTCGAGGCGTGGCTGAAGTGCCGCTACATGCGCGAGCGGCTGGGCGAGGAGTTCGGCGGCACGGTCAGTGCGGTCACGACCTTCGGCCTGTTCGTCACGCTCGACGGGCTGTACGTCGACGGGCTGGTGCACATCACCGAGCTCGGCGGCGAGTACTACCGCTTCGACGAGGTGCGGCAGGAACTGCGCGGCGAGCGCAGCGGGATCCGCTACGGCGTCGGCTCGCGGGTGCGGGTGCAGGTCATGCGCGTCGACCTGGACGGCCGCAAGATCGACTTCCGCCTGGTCCGCGACGGCGAGGATGTGCACACGATGCCGCGACTGCGCCGCGACAAGACGGCGAGCGCAGCGCAGGAGCTCGCGGCCGTGAAGGGGGCCGACCGCGCCGCGAAGACCGCGACGAAGAAGTCGCGCGGTGCCTTGGGCAAAGGTGCGCATCCGGTGCGCGCCGCGAAGACCGCGGCGCGCAACGCCTCGGGGAAATCGACCAAGCGACGTTGACCTCGACATTGACCTCGAAACGGCCGCTCGACGAACAACGAACAACGAACAACGCAGAGGGAACAGCACCATGACGATTCGATTCGACGGCCGCGTGGCGATCGTGACCGGCGCCGGCGGCGGGCTCGGCCGCCAACACGCACTGGCGCTCGCGGCGCGCGGCGCCAAGGTCGTGGTCAACGACCTCGGCGGTGCCGTCGACGGCAACGGCGGAACGCCCAAGGCGGCGCAGGCCGTCGTCGACGAGATTCGCGCCGCTGGCGGCGAGGCCATCGCGAACGGCGCATCCGTCACTGACCCCCAAGCCGTGCAGGCCATGGTCGAGCAGGCGCTCGCCGCGTGGGGCCGCATCGACATCCTGGTGAACAACGCCGGCATCCTGCGCGACAAGAGCTTCGGCAAGATGACGCTGGACGACTTCCGCCTCGTCGTCGACGTGCATCTGATGGGCGCCGTCAACTGCACGAAGGCGGTGTGGGAGACGATGCGCGAGCAGAGCTACGGCCGCATCGTGATGACGACCTCGTCGTCGGGTCTGTACGGCAACTTCGGCCAGGCGAATTACGGCGCCGCGAAGATGGCGCTGGTCGGGCTGATGCAGACCCTCTCGATCGAAGGCGCGAAGAACGACATCCGCGTCAACTGTCTCGCGCCGACCGCGGCGACGCGCATGACCGAGAACCTGATGCCCGAGCCGGTGCTGAAGCTACTGCAGCCCGAGTCGGTGACGCCGGGGCTGCTCGCACTGGTCGCCGAGAACGCACCGACCCGCGCGATCCTGTGTGCCGGTGCCGGCGCATTCGAGCGCGCGCACATCACGCTGACGCAAGGCGTGTTCGTCGGCTCGGTCGACGATGCTGCCGAACAGGTCGCAGCGCAGTTCGGCGCGCTGTCGGACCGCGACAGCGAGACGGTGCCGGCGAGCGGCCACGCGCAGACGACGCTGGAGATCGGCAAGGCCACGCGCGCGCTGGGCTGATCAGCGGCCCACAACAGCGTACAAGCGCTCGATCAGATCGCCGGCGCGCAGCACGCCGGAGCGCTCCGGCTCGGCGGCGGCGCCGTGCTCGGCCACGGCGCGCAGCACGGTTTCGAGTGTCGAGCCCGGTGGTGCGGCTTTCGCGGCTGCCGCATCTTGTGCCCACGCGCCGCCGATCCAGCCGGCGAGCACATCGCCGGTGCCGGCGCTGGCGAGCGACGCGTTGCCGCTCGCGTTGACGTTCGGCACCTCGCCCGGCGCCGCGACAACGCTGCCCGAGCCCTTCAGCACGACGATTGCACGACAGCGGTCGGCCAGCTCGCACGCCGCGCGCAGGCGATCGGCTTGCACCTCGGCCGTGCTGCAGCCGAGCAGGCGCGCTGCTTCGAGCGGATGCGGCGTCAGCACGGTCGAAGCGCTTGCCCGTGCGCGCAGCAGGTCGGCGAGCATGGCATCGGCGGCGATCGTGTTCAGCGCATCGGCATCGAGCACGAGCCGGCCGGCTCGGCTCAGAAGACGCGGCAGCGGGGCGCGCACCGCGTAGCCCCCGCCACAGCCGCACACGACCGTCGAACCGGCCAGTGCCGCTGGCGTCGACGAGGCCGTCCAATCGGCGCGGAACATCAACTCGGGCCGCAGCAGGTCGAGCGCGAGCTTTCCATCGCCTGCGCCGCCGGCAATCAGCTCGACGTAGACGCGCCCGGCGCCCGCGGCATGCGCGGCGCGCGCTGCCAGCAACGCGGCCCCGGCCATGCCCGGGCTGCCGCCGACCACCGCGACATCGCCGAAGCTGCCCTTGTGCTGCGCGTGCCGGCGCACAACGCGGGGGGCGCGCGCGCCGAGGCTGCGCAACCACGCGGCGGGGGGGCCGACGGCGTCCGCATGCTCCGCCGGATCGACTCCCAGCGGAGCCAGCCAGACGCGGCCGGCGTGGTCACGCCCCGACGCGGTGAACAGCCCGGGCTTCAGCGTGATCAGCGTCAGCGTGTGCTGCGCGACGATGGCGCTGCCATCACCGGGCGTGCGGCCGGTATCGGCATCCAGCCCCGAGGGAAGGTCGGCGGCCAGCACCGGGCAACGCAGTGCGTTGAGCTGCGCGATCGTCTCGGCGAGCGCGCCGGCCGGCGCGCGCGTGCCGCCGATGCCGAGCAGCGCGTCGATCGCGAGATCGGCTGCTTCGAGCTCGCCGAGGTCTTGCGGCGCGAGGGCACCGAGCTTGATCGACACGCCCGCCGCCTGCGCGCGCCGAAGCGCCGCCTGCGCATCCGGCGGCGTCCGCGCGCCCGCGTGCAGTGCCACCTCGACCTGCCGGCCGCCGCGCTGCAGATGCAGCGCCGCTTCGAGCCCGTCGCCGCCGTTGTTGCCGGGGCCGGCCGCGATCCAGACGCGTCGTGCGTGCGGCGCGATGGCGAGCGCGAGCCGCGCGATCGCCTCGCCGGCGCGCTGCATCAGCGGCGGTGCCGGCTGCCTCGCCAGCTCGGCGGCCTCGATCAGCCGCGTTTGCGCGACGCCGTGCAGCGCGTGATCGGCAACCGCGGGCAGGATGGGCAGCAGTGTCGGCAGCATCGTCGCGATCATCGCCGCACGGCGGGCGTCAGGCCAGCAGCCGTTCGATGCCGAGCCCGTCGATGTCGATTGCCGGTGGGCGACCTGCAAGCGCATCGGCGAGCAGCCGCGCCGAGCCGCACGACAGCGCCCAGCCGCTGGAACCGTGGCCGAGGTTCAGCCAGACGCCATCGATGCCGCTCGCGCCGAGCACCGGCGGGCCGTCGGGCAGCATCGGCCGCGCGCCTTTCCAGCGCTGTGCATGGCTCAGTCGCGCGACGCCGGGGAACCAGTCGTGCAGCACCTTGTACAAGGTGTCCAGCGCCGCGGCGTTGTGGCGCGCCAGCGAGCCCCCGATCTCGGCACTGCCGGCCACGCGCACGCGCGCGCCGAGGCGGCTGATGGCGACCTTGTAGCGCTCGTCCATCAGCCCCGAGCGCGGGCCGAGCTCGGGATGCGACTCGTGGTGCCGCAGCGGCGCCGTGATCGAGTAGCCGTACACCGCTTCGAGCGGTAGCTTGAGTCCGTGCGGGCGCAGCAGGGCGGGCGCACCGAGTGCGGCGCAGACGACGATGGCATCGAAGCTCTCGGTCAGCTCCAGAAAAGGCAGCGGCTGCGTGTCGCTGAAGCGGCTGTCGCCGGGTTCGGGCGCGATGACCGTCAATACCGTCGAGTCGTCCGGCGGCGCGTAGACGTGTTCGAGCTGCGGCGTCTTGCCCGGCAAGATGCGCCGCACCGTCGTGTGGAAGCGAAAGCGCACGCCGCGCTGCTGCGCGGCGTGGCGCAGCAGATGGGCGAACTGGCGGCAGTTGCCGACCTCGTCGTCGGGCAGCCAGATGCCCGCATGCAGCTCGGCATCGGGATTCAGCCCGGGCTCGACCTGCAGGCAGCGCGCCGCGTCCAGCATCTCGAAACGCGTGCCGAGCGCGGCCAGCGAATCGAGCCCCGGCCTCGCAAGTGCCAGATCCTGCGCGGAGCGCAGCAGCACCAGGTAGCCGTCGCTGCGTTCATAGTCGAGCTCCAGCGCGGCGGTGACCTCATGCAGCCGCTCGCGGCTGAAGGCGGCAAGGCGCTGCATGCGCAGCCGGTTCGCCTGGTAGGTGCGGGCGCGGCAGGCGCGCCACCACTGCCACAGCCAGGCGAGCGTGTGCGGCGCAAGCGTCGGCCGCACGCGCACCGGCGCATGCCGGCTCACGAGGTAGCGCAGCACCTTGCCCGGCATGCCGGGCGCGGCCCACGGCGTCACGTAGCCCGGCGCGATCACGCCGGCGTTCGCGAAGCTGGTTTCGGCCGCGACGCTGCCGCGACGTTCGAACACGGTCACCTCGTGGCCGTCGGCGCAGAGCTCGTACGCGGTGGTCACGCCGACGATGCCGGCACCGATGACGGCGACTCTCATCGCTGCGCGGCCTCAGCCCGCGGCGCACGAGGCGCGCAGGGTCGATTCGATCGCGAGCGACGCGTCGAGGACGCGGTCGTCGGCCAGCGCGCCGCTCCACGCCATCAGCCCGACCGGAAACTCATCGGGCCGGTGGCACGGCAGCGAGAGCGCGCAGCCGTCGAGGAAGTTGACGAGTGCGGGGTTGCGCAGCAGCGCACCGTTCGCGGCGAAGAACGCATCGTCGCTCGCGACCAGCGGTTCGAGCGGCGGTGCGACGACCGGCACGGTCGGGCTCAGCATCGCGTCGTAGCCGCGCATCGCGTCATCCATGCGTCTGATCCACGCGGCGCGCTCGCGCTGCAGGTCGAGGTAGTCGGCGGCGCCGATCCGCTCGCCGCGGCGGATGCGCACGGCGACGCGCGGGTCGTACATCGCTTCGCGCTCGCCGAGCAGCTTGCGATGCCAGGCCCAGCTCTCGGCCGCGGGGAAACCGCCGGCAGCGTTCAGCGCGGCAGCCTGTCCTATCGTCGTCAGCGCGATCTCGTCGATATGCGCGCCGGCGTCGCGCAGCAGGGAGAGGGCGCGCTCGAATGCGCGGGCCACGGCCACGTCCAGTCCGTCGAGCATCAGGGTGGCCGGCACAGCGAAGCGATAGGCCGCGAGCGGCCGGTGCACGAGCGTCACGCGCCGGTCGGACAGCACTTCGTGCAGCAGCACCGCGTCGCGCACCGAGCGGGTGATCGCGCAGGCGGTGTCCAGCGTCGTCGAGAGCGGCACGGCGCCGTCGGTGGGCGTCAGCCGCGCGGTGTTCTTGAAGCCGACCAGCCCCTGCAAGGCGGCCGGGATGCGTATCGAGCCGCCGGTGTCGGAGCCGAGCGCGGCCCAGACCGCTCCGGTCGCGACCGACACCGCACCGCCGGAGGTCGATCCGCCGGGTACGCGGGCTGTGTGGGCGTCGAGCACGGCGGTCACCGGATTGGCCGGGGTGCCGTGGTGCGGGTTGATGCCCACGCCGGAGAATGCGAACTCCGACATGTTCGTCCGCCCGATGAGCGCCGCACCCGCGCGACGCAGCCGCGCCACCGCGGTGCAGTCGGCAGCGGCCGGCGCGGTGTCGGCCAGCGCTTTCGCCGCGGCCGTGCTGCGCTGGCCGTGCACGTCGAACAGGTCCTTGACGCTGACCGCGAGCCCGGCAAGCGGGGGCAGCGGCCCGCCGGCCGCACGCAACGCGTCGACGCCGTGCGCCGCCGCCCGCGCAGCGGGCTCGTCCAGCGAGAGGAAGGTGTGGCGATTGACGGGTGAGCGCGCTTGCCGCAGCGCGGCTTCCAGCGCCGCTTGGGCGCTCGTGCTGCCATGGGCGATCTGCTCGCGCAGGCCGATCAGGTCGGTGCTCATCGTGGGTGCTATACTCTTTCGGTTTACCTGGGATGAGCTTTGGGCTGTTCGCGGAAGGTCGCGGAATAGGTCCCACCCAACCAGGCAAACCACTCGCGAACCGGCCCCAAAAGGTGTCGCTTCGGAAACGTCGCCGAAAGCGACGGCATCTGCAGCGATTCAGGCCGGATTCTAGAACCAACCTTTGGAGTCCTCATGAACGTCACGATGCGTGAAATGCTGGAAGCCGGTGTCCATTTCGGGCACCAGACGCGCTTCTGGAACCCCAAGATGGCCCCGTACATCTACGGCCATCGCAACAAGATCCACATCATCAACCTCGAGAAGACGCAGCCGCTCTTCAACGAGGCGATGAAATTCACCCGCCAGCTCGCCGGCAAGCGCGGAACGATCCTGATGATCGGCACCAAGCGCCAGGCGCGCGAGGTGATCGCGCAGGAAGCCCGGCGCGCCGGCATGCCGTTCGTCGATCAGCGTTGGCTCGGCGGCATGCTGACCAACTTCAAGACCGTCAAGGGTTCTCTGAAGAAGCTCAAGGACATGAAGGCGCAGATCGAGGCCGGCACCGAGCTGCGGATCAAGAAGGAAGCGCTGCTGTTCGAGCGCGAGCTCGCGAAGCTCGAGAAGGATATCGGCGGCATCCAGGACATGAACGCGCTGCCCGATGCGCTGTTCGTGATCGACGTCGGCTACCACAAGATCGCGGTGGCCGAAGCCAAGAAGCTCGGCATTCCGATCATTGGCATCGTCGACTCGAACCACTCGCCTGAGGGCATCGACTACGTGATTCCGGGCAACGACGACTCGTCCAAGGCGGTGGCGCTGTATGCGCGCGCCGTCGCCGACGCGGTGCTCGAAGGCAAGGCCAACGCGACCAACGAGGTCGTGCAGGCAGCGGCCGAAGGCGACGAGTTCGTCGAAGTCAACGAAGCGATCTGAGCCCTTCACCCACGGCTCGCGACGCACGTCGGCGGGCATGAAGAAGGGGCTGTCACAGCCCCTTTTTGCAATCAGTTTCACGGAGATTCAAAGATGCCCGCAATCACTGCAAGCATGGTCGGCGAACTGCGCGCGAAGACCGACGCACCGATGATGGAGTGCAAGAAGGCGCTGACCGAGGCCGACGGCGACATGCAGCGCGCCGAAGAGCTGCTGCGCGTCAAGCTCGGCAGCAAGGCCGGCAAGGCCGCGTCGCGCATCACGGCTGAAGGCGTGGTCGCCGCGGCCGTCGCCGGCAGCACCGGCGCGATCGTCGAGGTCAACTGCGAAACCGATTTCGTCACGAAGAACGATTCGTTCCTCGCGCTGGCCAAGGCGGCCGCGGAACTGGTCGCCAAGCACAACCCGGCCGACGTGGCCGCGCTGTCGACGCTGCCGTATTCGCAAGACGGCTTCGGCCCGACGCTGGAAGACGTGCGCAAGGGCCTGGTCGGCAAGATCGGCGAGAACATGTCGTTCCGCCGCTTCAAGCGCTACGAAGGCGGCAAGCTCGCGAGCTACCTGCACGGCACGCGCATCGGCGTGCTGGTCGAGTACGACGGCGACGAACTCGCAGCCAAGGACGTGGCGATGCACGTCGCCGCGATGAAGCCGGTCGCGCTGCAGCAGTCGGACGTGCCGGCCGCGCTGATCGAGACCGAGCGCCGGATCGCGACCGAGAAGGCCGCCGAAGACGCCGAGAAGGCCAAGGCCGAGGGCAAGACGCCGCAGTCGGCCGAGATCGTCACGAAGCGCATCGAAGGCTCTGTGGCGAAGTTCCTGAAGGAAGTGAGCCTGTTCAACCAGGCCTTCGTGAAGAACGACAAGCAGACCGTCGAGCAGATGCTCAAGGAGAAGGCGACCCGGGTGAAGAGCTTTACCTTGTACGTCGTCGGCGAAGGCATCGAGAAGAAGGTCGACGACTTCGCGGCCGAAGTCGCGGCGCAGGTCGCGGCAGCGAAGAGCGCCTGAGTCAGCTGAAGCACCTGGTTGCCGCACGACCCGTCGAAGCAGGCGCCTTCCGACTTAGACTTCGGTGCCCGCCGTCACGAGCGCCGGGTACGAGCACCACGAGCGACGACGACACACGACGGGGGTCCGACACATGGCCGAGTACAAACGCATCCTCTTGAAGCTGTCCGGAGAAGCCCTGATGGGCGACGACGCGTACGGCATCAACCGCGCGACGATCGTGCGCATCGTCCGCGAAGTTCAGGAGGTCACGCAGCTCGGCTGTGAAGTTGCCGTCGTGATCGGCGGCGGCAACATTTTCCGCGGCGTCGCCGGCGGCTCGGTCGGCATGGACCGCGCGACCGCCGACTACATGGGCATGCTGGCGACCGTGATGAACGCGCTCGCGCTGGCCGACACGATGCGCCAGGAGGGCATGACGGCGCGCGTGATGTCGGCGATCGGCATCGAGCAGGTCGTCGAGCCGTACGTGCGGCCGAAGGCGCTGCAGTATCTCGAGGAAGGCAAGGTCGTGGTGTTCGCGGCCGGCACCGGCAACCCGTTCTTCACGACCGACACCGCCGCCGCGCTGCGCGGCGCCGAGATCGGCGCGCAGATCGTGCTGAAGGCGACCAAGGTCGATGGCGTCTACACCGCCGACCCGAAGAAGAATCCGGACGCGACCCGCTATTCGTCGATTACCTTCGACGAGGCGATCGTGAAGAACCTGCAGGTGCTGGACGCGACCGCGTTTGCGCTGTGCCGCGACCAGAAGCTGCCGATCCGCGTGTTCAGCATCTTCAAGCCGGGCGCGCTCAAGCGCGTCGTGCTGGGCGAGGACGAAGGCACGCTGGTGCACGTTTGAGTTCGAGGGGAGTTCGCAAGTGAGCATTGCCGACATCAAGAAGACCGCCGAGGCAAAGATGGCCCGCTCGGTGGAATCGTTCAAGGCCGAGTTGCAGAAGATCCGCACCGGGCGCGCGCACCCCGGCATCCTGGATCAGGTCCATGTCGACTACTACGGCTCAATGGTGCCGATCAGCCAGGTCGCGAACGTGAGCCTGCTCGACGCCCGCACGATCAGCGTGCAGCCGTGGGAGAAGGGCATGGGCGCGAAGATCGAGAAGGCGATTCGCGAGTCCGACCTCGGCCTGAACCCGGCGACGCAAGGCGATCTGCTGCGCGTGCCGATGCCGGCGCTGACCGAGGAGCGCCGCAAGGAGCTGACCAAGGTTGTGCGCCATGCCGGCGAAGAGGCGCGCATCGCGGTGCGCAACGTGCGGCGCGACGCCAACGAGCACGCGAAGAAGCTGCTCAAGGACAAGGAAATCTCGGAAGACGACGAGCGCCGCTCGCTCGACGAGCTGCAGAAGCTCACCGATCGCACGATCGCCGAGATCGACCGGCTGACCAGCGGCAAGGAAGCGGAGATCCTGGCCGTCTGAGCCGGGTCTGCGTCGCCTGCGCCTTCCGCTTTCTTCGATGAATCCGACCGCCTTCGCAGCGTGAGCACGCCTTCGAGCAACGGCAAGAACGGCAACGGTGGCGGCAGCGTGCCGCGCCATGTCGCGATCGTGATGGACGGCAACGGCCGCTGGGCGAAGCGGCGCTTCATGCCGCGCTTCTTCGGCCACAAGCAGGGCGTCGATGCGCTGGTGCGCACGGTGCTCGCCTGTGCCGACCGCGGCGTCGAATACCTGACCGTGTACGCGTTCTCATCCGAGAACTGGAAGCGGCCGACCGAGGAGGTCTCGGGACTGATGGGGCTGGTGCTGGTCGCGGTCGCCAAGTACCTGACCAAGCTCGCCGACCATGGCGTACGCATCAAGATCGTCGGCGACCGCAACGAGGTTTCCGACAAGCTGCGCCAGGCCTGGGAGCAGGCCGAATCGAGCACCCGTCACAACACGCGCATCACCTTGTCGGTCGCGTTCAACTACGGCGGCCGCTGGGACATCGTGCAGGCCTGCCGCCAGGCGATCGCCGACGGCGTCCCGGCGCACGAGCTGACCGAGGCGACCCTGAGCCGCTACATGGCGCTCAGCCACGCGCCCGATCCTGACCTGTTCATCCGCACCGGCGGTGAGGTGCGGATCAGCAACTTCCTGCTCTGGCAGGTCGCCTACTCCGAGCTCGTGTTCAGCGACTGCCTGTGGCCGGAGTTCGGCGACGCCGAGCTCGATGCAGCGTTCGCGGCGTATGCGCGCCGCGACCGGCGCTTCGGCGATGTGCGCAGCGCTGCGAATGCCGCGCTCGACCAGGTCTGATCTCTTGTGCTGAAGCAGCGCATCATCACCGCGCTGGTCCTGGTCGCATTCCTGTTGCCGGCGCTGGCTGCCCCGCGGGTCTGGCCGTTTGCCGTGTTGACGCTGTTGCTGATCGGCACCGCCGGCTGGGAGTGGGCACGGCTGAACGGCGTCGCCGGCGGTGCAGCGCTGGCGCTCGGCGTGCTGCTCGCGGCGCTGTGTGCCGCGGCGCTCTTGGGCGGCCTGGCCGATGTGCCGCCGCCGCCCCTGATCTGGTGGAGCGCGCTGTTGATCTGGGTGCTCGGCGGCGCGCTGGTGCTGCGCGGCGGGCCCGAGGTCTGGCCGCGCATCGTGCCGGCGGCGCGCCTCGCGACCGGCCTCGCGCTGCTGTGGACCGCGTGGCTCGCGCTGACCGCCGCGAAAACCATCGGCGTCAACCTCATCCTTTCGACCTTTTGCCTCGTGTGGGCCGCGGACATCGCCGCGTACTTCGGCGGGCGCGCGTTCGGCAAGCACAAGCTCGCACCGGCGATCAGCCCCGGCAAGAGCTGGGAAGGAGTCTGGAGCGGGATGCTGGGCGCGCTCGCGCTCGCGGCATTCTGGCTGTGGCTCGATACGATACTCAAGATGGATTCGCTGAGCCTGTATCTGCGGCTGTACATGCGCTTCGGCGCGATCGGGCTGATCGGAATGGTCGTGTTCCTGTGCGCGGTGAGCGTCGTCGGCGACTTGTTCGAATCTCTGGTCAAGCGCAGCGCCGGCGCGAAGGACAGCAGCGCGCTGCTGCCGGGCCACGGCGGCGTGCTCGATCGGGTCGACGCGCTGCTGCCGGTGTTTCCGATTGCGATGGCTCTGCTGACGGTGTGATGCGATGAACTCAACCTCCGACTCGCCGCGCCAGCGCGTCTGCGTCCTGGGCGCGACCGGCTCGATCGGCACGAACACGCTGGACGTGATCGCGCGCCATCCGGATCGCTTCGACGTATTCGCGCTGACCGCGCACAGCCGAATCGACGATCTGTTGGCCCAGTGCCTGCGCTGGCGCCCGCGGTTTGCGGCGGTCGGCACGGCGCGCGACGCGAACGCGCTGCGCGAGCGGCTCCATGCAAACGGCGTGACGGGCACCGAGGTGCTGGCCGGCGCGGCGGCGCTCATCGAGCTGGCCGCGCACCCCGAGGTCGATGCGGTGATGGCGGCGATCGTCGGCGCCGCCGGCCTCGCGCCGTGCCTGGCCGCGGCGCGTGCGGGCAAGCGCCTGCTGCTCGCGAACAAGGAGGCGCTGGTCGTCGGCGGCGCGTTCTTCATGGACGCGGTGCGCGAAGGCGGCGCGACGCTGCTGCCGATCGACAGCGAGCATTCGGCGATCTTCCAGTGCCTGCCGGAGGACCGCAGCGCGTGGGCGCAGCGCATCGATCACATCCTGCTGACCGCTTCCGGCGGCCCGTTCCGCGACCGCGATCCGGCGACGCTCGAAACCATCACGCCGGACGAGGCCTGCGCGCATCCGAACTTCGTGATGGGCCGCAAGATCTCGGTCGATTCCGCGACGATGATGAACAAGGCGCTCGAGGTGATCGAGGCACGCTGGCTGTTCGACCTCGCGCCCGAGCAGATCAAGGTCGTGATCCACCCGCAGCAGATCATTCACTCGATGGTCGTGTGCCGCGACAACTCGGTGCTCGCGCAGCTCGGCACGCCCGATATGCGCGTGCCGATCGCATACGGCCTCGCGTACCCGCAGCGTATCGAGTCGGGTGCGAGTGCGCTCGACTTCGGCACGCTCGCCGGTCTGAGCTTCGCGCAGCCCGATCTCGCGCGCTACCCCGGCCTCGCGCTCGCATGGCAGACGCTGCGCGGCCCCGAGGGCAGCACGACGGTGCTGAATGCGGCCAACGAGACGGCGGTCGCGGCTTTCCTCGGCGGAACCATCCGCTTCGACCAGATTCACAGCGTCAATGCCCACACGCTCGAGCGCGTGGATCCGCGCAGCGGCGCGCGCAATTCGGTCGAGGCTCTGCTCGATCTCGACGGTCACGCACGCGCCGAAGCCGCGTACTTTGTAAAGGGCATCGCCCGATGATCACCACCCTGTTGGCTTTCGTGCTCACGCTCGGCGTGCTGATCGTGATCCACGAATACGGGCACTACCGCGTGGCGGTCGCCTGCGGCGTCAAGGTGCTGCGCTTTTCGGTCGGCTTCGGGCGCGTGCTGTGGCGTCGCCAGGCCACGCCCGACAGCACCGAATTCGTCCTCTGCGCGCTGCCGCTGGGCGGCTACGTGAAGATGCTCGACGAGCGCGAAGGTCCGGTCGCGCCCGATCAGCTGCACCGCAGCTTCAACCGCAAGCGCCTCTGGCAGCGCAGCGCGATCGTCGCGGCCGGCCCGGCCGCGAACCTGCTGCTGGCGGTGCTGCTGTACGCCGCGGCGCACTGGATCGGCATCGCCGAGCCGAAGGCGGTGCTGGGCCCGCCGGTCGCCTCCAGCCTTGCCGAGCGTGCCGGGCTGCAGGCCGGCGACTGGGTGCGCGCCTATTCGACCGACGGCGTCGAATGGCATGACCTGAGCTCGATGACCGATCTGCGCTGGCAGCTGATGCAGGCGACGATGCATGGCGAGTCGCTGCAGCTCATCGTGACCGATCGCGATGGGCGCGCGCAGCGCCGTGCCGCACTCGATCTCGCATCATTGGGCACGAGCGAAGTCGACGCCAAGCTGATGCAGCGCGTCGGCATCGGCAACCCCTACAGCGAGCCGGTGCTGGGCAAGATCACGCCGGACGGCGCCGCGGCTCGCGCCGGCCTTCAGGCGGGCGATCGCGTGCTGCGCATCGACGGCGTCGACATCGTCGATGCCGCGCGCACCCGCGAGCTGATCCGCGCGAGCGTCTCGGGCGGCACGGCGCGCACGATGCAATGGAAGATCGAACGCGACGGGCGCACGCTCGAACTGCCGGTCACGGCCGCGGTCGTCAGCGAAGCGGGCCAGCAGGTCGGCCGCATCGGCGCGTATCCGGGTCAGCCGCCCGAGATGGTGACGGTCCACTACGGCTTCGTCGATGGGCTGCAGCAGGCGGTGCGCCAGACCTGGCAGATGTCGGCGCTGACCGTGAAGATGCTGGGCAAGATGCTGATCGGCCAGGCGTCGCTGAAGAACCTCAGCGGTCCGCTCACGATCGCCGACTACGCGGGCCAGTCGGTGCGGCTCGGGCTCGCGTACTACCTTGGCTTCCTCGCGGTCGTCAGCGTCAGTCTCGGCGTGCTCAATCTGCTGCCGCTGCCGGTCCTCGATGGGGGGCACCTGATGTATTATCTTTTCGAGGGTGTGACGGGGCGGCCGGTCTCCGAGTTGTGGCTCGATCGGCTGCAGCGAGGCGGGGTGGCCATCATGCTCATGATGATGTCCCTGGCTCTCTACAACGACGTGGCCCGCCTCCTGGGCCTGCAATGACTCCGCGCATGCGACTCTCCTCCCGCTCGATCCCCTTTCGTCCGTCCCTGCTCAGCGTCGCTTTCGCCATCGCCCTTCACGCCGGATCGGCGCGGGCGGTCGAGCCGTTCGTGCTGAAAGATATCCGCGTCGAGGGCCTGCAGCGCAGCGATGCCGGCACGGTCTTCGCGTCGCTTCCGTTTCGCATCGGCGACACCTACACCGACGAGAAGGGCGCCGCCGCGCTGCGGGCGCTGTTCGCGACCGGGCTGTTCAAGGACGTGCGTCTCGACGTCGAAGGCGGCGTGGTCGTCGTGATCGTCGAGGAGCGGCCGGTCATCGCGAACATCGACTTCGTCGGCCTGAAGGAGTTCGACAAGGACCAGCTCGTCAAGGCGCTGAAGGACTTCGGCATCAGCGAAGGCCAGCCGTTCGACAAGGCGCTGGCCGACCGCGCGGAGCAGGAGCTCAAGCGCCAGTACCTGACGCGCAGCCTTTACGGCGCCGAGGTCGTGACCACCGTGACGCCGCAGGAGCGCAACCGCGTCAACCTGAGCTTCACGGTCACCGAAGGCTCGGCCGCGAAGATCAGCGAGATCCGCATCGTCGGCAACAAGGCCTTCTCGGAGGGCACGCTGAAAGGCCTGTTCGACCTGAACGACAGCGGCTGGCTGAACTTCTACACGAAGGCCGACCGCTATTCGCGCTCCAAGCTCGATGCCGATCTCGAAACGCTGCGCGCCTACTACCAGAACCGCGGCTACCTCGAGTTCGAGGTGACGTCGACGCAGGTCGCGATCTCGCCCGACAAGCAGGACATCACCATCACGGTCAACGTGAAGGAGGGCCAGCCCTACACCGTCACCGGCGTGAAGCTCGAGGGCGAGTACCTCGGCAAGGAGCGCGATTTCGAAACGCTGGTCACCGTCAAGCCCGGCGAGGAGTACAACGCCGAGCGCGTGACACAGACAACGCGCGCGATGACCGACCGCTTCGGCACCTTCGGCTACGCGTTCGCGAAGGTCGAGGCGCGACCCGAGATCGACCGCGCGAACGGCCAGGTGCTGATCACGATCGCGTCCGACCCGGGCCGGCGCGTCTATGTGCGGCGCATCAACGTCGCCGGCAACACGCGCACCCGCGACGAGGTGATACGGCGCGAGTTCCGCCAATTCGAGTCGTCGTGGTACGACGGGCGCAAGATCAAACTGTCGCGCGACCGGACCGACCGGCTCGGCTACTTCAGCGAAGTCACGGTCGACAACAACGAAGTGCCCGGCACGCCCGATCAGGTCGACCTGACCGTGACCGTCAAGGAAAAGCCGACCGGCAACCTGCTGCTCGGCGCCGGTTTCTCGTCGGCCGACAAGCTCTCGCTGACCGCATCGGTCAAGCAGGAGAACGTGTTCGGCTCGGGCAACTACCTCGGCGTCGAGCTCAACACCGGCAGGTACAACCGCACCATCGTGCTGTCGACGATCGATCCGTACTTCACGGTCGACGGCATCTCGCGCCAGATCGACGTCTACTACCGCACGCAGCGGCCGATCAACAGCCAGGGCGAGGAGTACAAGCTGGTCTCGCCAGGCGCGGCGCTGCGCTTCGGCGTGCCGTTCAGCGAGTACGACACGGTGTTCTTCGGCGTCGGCTTCGAGCGCACCGAGATCCAGGGCGACAGCCTGCCGAACAGCTACGCGCTGTACCGCGATCAATTCGGCTCGACCTCGACGTCGATTCCGTTCACGATCGGCTGGCAGCGCGACAGCCGAGACAGCGCGCTCGTCCCGAACGCCGGCCGGCTGATGAGCTTCAACCTCGACTACTCGTTTGCCGGCGACAGCAAGTACATGCGCGGCATCGCGCGCTACCAGCAGTACTTCCCGCTGACCAAGAAGTTCACGTTCGGCTTCAATGCGCAGCTCGGCTGGGGCAAGGGCGTCGGATCCCGGCCGTACCCGTTCTTCAAGAACTTCTACGGCGGCGGTCTCGGCACGGTGCGCGGCTTCGACCAGAACTCGCTCGGCCCGGTCGACGTGACCGGTGCCTATATCGGCGGCAATCGCGAGTTCAACGTCAACGGCGAGCTGTACCTGCCCGTTCCAGGCACAGGCAACGACCGGACCTTGCGTCTGTTCACCTACGTCGATGCCGGCAACGTCTGGGGCGAGAACGACAAGCTGAGCTTCAGCGATCTGCGCGCCTCGGCCGGTGTCGGCCTGACCTGGGTCTCGCCGGTCGGCCCGCTGAAGCTCAGCTACGGCACGCCGATCCGCAAACGCCCAGAAGATAGAATCCAACGACTTCAATTCCAGATCGGGACCGCGTTCTAATGAAAAGCTTGTTGTCGACCTCGCGCGTGATGAAGACGATCGCGGCCATGGCCTTGCTGGCCGGCGCGGCGCTCGGCGCGCAAGCGCAGGAACTGAAGATCGGCTACGTCAACAGCGACCGCGTGCTGCGCGACGCTACCCCCGCGAAGGCCGCGCAGGCGAAGCTCGAAGCCGAGTTCTCGAAGCGCCAGAAGGAGGGCGACGAGGCCGCCGCGCGCCTGAAGAGCGCCGCCGAAAAGCTCGACAAGGATGCGCCGACCTTGAGCGAAGCCGAACGCAATCGCCGCCAGCGCGAACTGGTCGACCAGGACCGTGAGCTCCAGCGCAAGCGCCGCGAGTTCCAGGAAGACCTGAACCAGCGCAAGAACGAAGAGCTCGCGTCGGTCGTCGAGCGGGCGAACCGCGTGATCAAGCAGATCTACGAGTCGGAAAAGTACGACCTGATCCTGCAGGGCGATGCGATGGTCTTCGTCGGCCCGCGAGTCGACATCACCGAGAAGGTGATCAAGGCGCTGAACGCACAAGGCGCGAAGTAACGCGAGTTCCGTGAGCGACTCCAGTGGCGCAACGGTCGCTGATTTCAGACTGGGCGACATCGCCGCCGCACTTGGCGGCGAGCTGATCGGCGACGCGGCCGTCTGCATCGCGCGGATCGAGCCGATCGAAAGCGCCGGGTCCGGCGCGATCACATTTGTCTCGAGCGTGCGCTACGGTGCGCAGCTCGCGCGATCAACGGCCGCCTGCGTGATCGTCGCGCCGGCGTTGCGCGAGGCAGCGGCCGTGCGCGGCGCAGCGATCGTCACGCCCGACCCTTACCTGTACTTTGCGAGGCTCACGCAGTGGTGGGTCGCGCGCACGCGTGCCGCGGTGCCGGCCGGCGTGCATCCGAGCGCGATCGTGCATCCGTCGGTGCGTCTGGGTGCGGGCGTGTCGGTCGGCGCGCTGGCGGTGGTCGAGGCGGATGTCGAACTCGGCGACGGCGCGGTGATCGGTGCGCATTGCAGCATCGGCGCCGGCTCGCGCATCGGCGCGCTCACCCGCCTGGCCGCGCGCGTCACGATCGCCGAAGGCTGCACGCTGGGCACGCGTTGCATCGTGCACGGCGGCGTCGTCATTGGCGCCGACGGTTTCGGCTTCGCGCCGAACGAAGGGCGCTGGGAAAAGATCGAGCAGCTCGGCGGCGTGCGCATCGGCGACGATGTCGAGATCGGCGCAAACACCTGCATCGACCGCGGCGCGCTCGGCGACACGGTGATCGAGGACGGCGTCAAGCTCGACAACCTGATCCAGGTCGGCCACAACGTGCAGATCGGCAAGCACACCGCGATGGCCGGTTGCGTCGGCATCGCCGGCAGCGCGAAGATCGGCGCGTACTGCACGGTCGGCGGCGCGGCCGGCATCGCCGGGCACCTCACGATCGCCGACCACGTGCACATCGGGCCGATGGCGATCGTCAGCCACTCGATCGCGAAGCCGGGGCACTACAGCGGCGTGTTTCCCATCGACGACAATGCAGCCTGGCTGAAGAACGCGGCCGCGGTGCGCCAGCTCGCGGCGCTGCGCGACCGGGTCAGGGCGCTCGAGAAGCGGCTGGCGAACGCATCGGCGGCGGACGCGGCAGACGCCGAGCCGGGCAAGAAGAACACGACGACGAAGGGCGACCCCGCATGATCACGATGGACATCTACGAAATCCTCAAGCGGTTGCCGCATCGCTACCCGTTCCTGCTGGTCGACCGCGTGCTCGAGCTCGACAAGGGCAAGCGCATCACGGCGCTGAAGAACGTCAGCGCGAACGAGCAGTATTTCGTGGGCCACTTTCCGCACCGGCCGGTGATGCCCGGGGTGATGATGCTCGAGGCGCTGGCGCAGGCGTCGGCGATCCTGGCGTTCGACGACGCGGGCGTGATGCCCGACGCGAACAACGTGTTCTACTTCGTCGGCATCGACGGCGCGCGCTTCAAGCGGCCGGTCGAGCCCGGTGATCAGCTGCTGCTGCATTCGCAGTTCGAACGCTCGCGCGGGGGCATCATCAAGTTCAGCGCGAAGGCCACGGTCGGCGGCGCCACCGCGGTCGAGGCCGAGCTGATGTGCACGATGCGCACGATCGCCTGACGGCCCTTCGTTCTCCGTTGCGTTCTTCCACCGCATGGCCCGCATTCACCCCACCGCGATCGTCGAGTCCGGCGCCGAGCTCGACGAGAGCGTCGTCGTCGGCGAATACAGCATCGTGCGCGAGCACGTGCGCATTGCCGCGGGCACGACGATCGGCCCGCACTGCGTGATCGAAGGCCGCACGACGATCGGGCGCGACAACCGCATCTCCCAGTTTTGCTCGCTCGGTGCCGTGCCGCAGGACAAGAAATACGCCGGCGAGCCGACCGAACTGTCGATCGGCGACCGCAACCTGATCCGTGAGTTCTGCACCTTCAATCTCGGTACCGCGCAAGACAGCGGCATGACCCGGCTCGGCCACGACAACTGGGTGATGGCCTACGTGCACCTCGCGCACGACGTGCAGGTCGGCAACCAGACCGTGCTCGCGAACAACGCCACGTTCGCCGGCCACGTGCACATCGGCGACTGGGTCACGGTGGGCGGCCTGTCCGGCGTGCACCAGTTCGTCAAGATCGGAGCGCACGCGTTCATCGGCTTCGGCAGCCATGTCTCGCAGGATGTGCCGCCGTACATGATGGTCGACGGCAACCCGCTCGCCGTGCGCGGCTTCAACGTCGAAGGGTTGCGTCGTCGCGGTTTCGATGCGGCGCGCCTCGGTGCGGTCAAGAAGATGCACCGGCTGCTGTATCGCGAGGGCAAGACCCTCGACCAGTCGCGCGAGGCGATCGCCGCATTGGCGGGCGAAGTGCCCGAGGCGGCCGCCGATGTCGCGCTGATGAGCGAGTTCCTCGCCGCCGCAACCCGCGGCATCGTGCGCTGAGATGGCCCCGCGTCTGGCCATGGTGGCCGGCGAAGCCTCGGGTGATCTGCTCGCCGGCCTGCTGCTCGGCGGGCTGAAGCAGCGCTGGCCCGCGCTGCAGGCCTACGGCATCGGCGGCCCGCGCATGGCCGAGCAGGGCTTCGACGCATGGTGGCCGCACCACAAGCTCGCCGTGCGCGGCTACATCGAGGTGCTGAGCCACTACCGCGAGATCGCCGGCATCCGCAGCCAGCTTGCCGACCGGCTGCTGGCGGCCCGAGGCGACGAGCGCGCCGACGCCTTCATCGGCGTCGACGCACCGGACTTCAACCTCGACCTCGAGGCCAGGCTGAAGGCGCAAGGCATCAAGGCGATCCATTTCGTCAGCCCGTCGATCTGGGCCTGGCGCGGCAAGCGCATCGAGAAGATCCGCCGCGCGACCGACCTGGTGCTGTGCCTGTTCCCGTTCGAGCCGGAGATCTACGAAAAGGCCGGCATCGCCGCCGCCTATGTCGGCCATCCACTGGCCGACACGATCCCGCTGGCGCCGCCGCGCGCCCAGAGCCGCGAAGCGCTCGGCCTCGCGCCGGACGCGACCGTCGTCGCGCTGCTGCCGGGCAGCCGGCGCTCCGAGGCGCAGTACATCGCGCCGCGCCTGCTCGCCGCCGCCGCCGAGATGCACCGGCAGCGCCCCGCGCTGCGCTTCGTGCTGCCGGTCGTGCCGGGCCTGCGCCATCTGATCGAGCCGCTGCGCCTGCAGCACGCGAACGGCGTGCCGATCGAGCTGCTCGACGGCCGCTCGCACGAGGCGCTCGCCGCCTGCGACGTGACGCTGATCGCCAGCGGCACCGCGACGCTGGAGGCCGCGCTGTTCAAGTGCCCGATGGTGATCACCTACGCGATGCACGCGTTGAGCTGGCAGATGATGAAGCGCATGAACTACCAGCCGTGGGTCGGGCTGCCGAACATCCTGCTGCGCGAGTTCGCGGTGCCCGAGCTGTTGCAAGGCGACGCGACACCTGCAAAGCTCGCGTCCGCGACGCTCGAATGGTTGGACAATCCCGAACGTTGCGCCGCGCTGCGCGCCCGGTTCGTCGCGTTGCACCAGACGCTGCGCCGCAACACCGCCGAAGCTGCCACCGATGCCATCGAGAAGGTTCTTGCGCGCTGAACAACTCGGCCTGCTGTTCGACGCCCCCGGGCTCGTGGCCGGCGTCGACGAAGCGGGCCGCGGACCGCTGGCCGGGCCCGTGGTCGCGGCCGCGGTGATCCTCGACGAGCGCAGGCCGATCCGCGGCCTGAAGGACTCGAAGGAGTTGACGCCGCTCAAGCGCGAACGCCTGTTCGACGAGATCCACGCGAAGGCACTGTGCCTGAGCATCGCGCAGGCCAGCGTCGAGGAGATCGACACGCTGAACATCCTGCAGGCGACGCTGCTCGCGATGAAGCGCGCGATCGAAGGGCTGCGGCTGCGGCCCGCCAAGGTGCTGATCGACGGCAACCAATTGCCCAAGATCCGCATTCGCGCCGAGGCGGTGGTGGGCGGCGATGCGCTGGTCAAGTCGATCTCGGCCGCGTCGATTCTCGCGAAGGTGCACCGCGACCGTCTGTGCCTGGACTTGCATCGCGAGCACCCGCTGTACGGGTTCCATGATCACAAGGGCTATTCGACGCCCGAGCACCTTGCGGCACTGAAGGCACACGGCGCTTGCCCGCACCATCGGCGCACCTTCGCGCCGGTGCGCGAGGTGTTGCTGCCGCGACCGTGACGACGCCTTCGATCACGCCGATCACGTCGCGCAGCAACCCGCTGCTGGTGCGGCTGCGCAAGCTGGCGAGCGAACCCGCCGCGTATCGCAAGTTCGGCGAGATCTGGATCGAGGGCGAGCATCTGTGTGCCGCGTACCTCGCGCGCGGCGGGCACGAGGCGCGCTGCGTGATCGGCGAAGCGGGCTGGGCGGATCCGGCGCTGCGCGCACTGGCCGGGCGTTGCGCCGCGGTGCATCGGGTCGCCGACGAGCTGCTGCGGGCAGCCAGCGGGCTGGAATCGCCGGCGCCCATCGGCTTCATCGTGCCCTGGCACGGCGGCGGCACGGCTGTGCACGCCGGCATGCCCACCGTCGTGCTCGATCGGCTGCAGGACGCCGGCAACGTCGGCACCATCCTGCGCAGCGCGGCGGCGTTCGGGTTCGAGCAGGTCGTCGCGCTCGCCGGGACCGCGGCGCTGTGGTCGAACAAGGTCGTGCGGGCCGGCATGGGTGCGCATTTCGGGCTGCGTCTGGTCGAGCAGGCCGGGCCGGATGCCCTGGAGGGGCTCGATGTTCCGCTGCTGGCCACCAGTTCGCATGCCGACGACACCATCGCCCACGCCGAGCTGCCGTGGCCATGTGCCTGGGTCTTCGGGCACGAGGGGCAGGGCGTTTCGGCCGAGTTGATGCGGCGCTGCGCGCAGACGCTGAAGATTCCGCAACCGGGCGGCGAGGAGTCTCTGAACGTGGCAGCTGCCGCGGCGGTGTGCCTGTACGAGTCCGCGCGGCAGCGCGGCACATTGCCCTAGTACGTCAGCCGGTCCGGGCGCAGGTCGCGCAGGATCGTCGTCGCGATCTCCTCGATCGACTTGTGCGTCGACGACAGCCATTCGATCGCCTCGCGGCGCATCATCGCCTCGGCCTCCTTGACCTCGTAGCGGCAGTTCTCGAGCGATGCGTAGCGGCTGGCGGGCCGGCGCTCGTTGCGGATCTGCGCGAGCCGCTCCGGGTCTATCGTCAGCCCGAAGCACTTCTTCCGGTACGGCGCGAGGCTGTTCGGAATGTGACCGCGCTCGAAGTCCTCGGGGATCAGTGGATAGTTCGCGGCCTTGATGCCGTGCTGCATCGCGAGGTACAGCGAGGTCGGCGTCTTGCCGCTGCGGCTCACGCCGACCAGGATCACGTCGGCCTCGGCCAGGTTCTTCGCCGACTGGCCGTCGTCGTGCGCGAGCGAGAAGTTGATCGCCTCGATGCGGTCGGTGTACTCCTGGCTCTTCGAGACGTCCGCGAAGCGGCCGACGCGGTGGTTCGACTTCATCCCGAACTCGGCCTCGAGCGGTTCGATGAAGGTGTTGAACATGTCCAGCACCAGGCCCTTCGACTCGGTCGAGACGATCGAAAGAATCTCCAGATCCACCAGCGTCACGAACACGATGGGCTTGCGCCCTTCGGCATCGGCGGCGTGGTTGATCTCGCGCACCACCTGGTGCGCCTTGTCGGTGGTGTCGATGAACGGGCGGCGCACGTGGCGCGACCTGATCTCGAACTGCGCCAGGATCGAGTTGCCGAAGGTCTCGGCGGTGATGCCGGTACCATCGGATACAAAGAAGACCGTGTGATTCGCCATGGCGGCCATCATAGGAGCTCGCAGCGCAAGCATGGCGCATGCCCGGACCGTAGAATCCCGACGACCTCATCTCTCCCACCCCGCCGCGCTGCGATGCCCCGTTCGACGAGCCTCACCCCTGGTCTGCCCGCGCCGATGCCGATGTGCTCGCGGGAAGGGGCGGGCGCCGGCGTCGCCTCGGCCGCCGCCCTCGAGCCGTGCTCGGGCGAGTCGATGCCGATGAACGGGCGGGGTCGGGAAGCACCGATTTTTCAACGCTACGGAGCTTTCCCATGTCATCAAGCAGCCACCTGGCGACCGCCCTGGTCGCCCCGTTCGAACACCTGAGGATGATCGACGTCGAGTCGGTGGGCGGCAAGAACGCCTCGCTCGGCGAAATGATCAGTCAGCTGGCGGCGTCCGGCGTGCGTGTTCCCGGCGGGTTCGCCACGACGGCGCATGCGTTTCGCGAGTTCCTGAGACACGACGGCCTGGCCGCGAAGATCGATGCGCGCCTCGCGACCCTGGACACCGAGGACGTGCGCGCGCTGGCCGAGGCCGGCGCGCAGATCCGCCGCTGGATCGAGGAGACGCCGTTCCCGCCCGCGCTCGAGAGCGCGATCCGCGCCGAGTTCGCGAAGCTCGTCGACGGCAATCCGAACGCGTCGTTCGCGGTGCGCTCGTCGGCCACGGCCGAAGACCTGCCGGATGCGTCCTTCGCCGGCCAGCAGGAGACGTTCCTGAACGTCGCGGGCATCGACGAGGTGCTCGCGAAGATGAAGGAGGTGTTCGCGTCGCTGTACAACGACCGCGCGATCAGCTATCGCGTCCACAAGGGCTACGCGCACAGCGACGTGGCGCTGTCGGCCGGCGTGCAGCGCATGGTGCGTTCCGATCTCGGCGCGGCCGGCGTGGTGTTCACGATCGACACCGAGAGCGGCTTTGCCGACGCCGTGTTCGTCACCTCGAGCTACGGCCTCGGCGAGACGGTGGTGCAGGGCGCCGTGAACCCGGACGAGTTCTACGTCCACAAGCCGGCGCTGAAGGCCGGCAAGCAGGCGATCATCCGCCGCAACCTCGGCTCCAAGCTCATCAAGATGGAGTTCGCGACGGCCGCCGAGAAGGCCGCGAGCGGCAAGCTCGTGAAGACGGTCGACACCGCGCAGGAGCTGCGCAACCGCTATTCGCTGAGCGACGCCGATGTCGCCGAGCTCGCGAGTTATGCGCTGACGATCGAGCAGCACTACGGCCGCCCGATGGACATCGAGTGGGGCAAGGACGGCGTCGACGGCAAGCTCTACATCCTGCAGGCACGGCCCGAGACCGTGAAGAGCCAGAGCAAGGGCAAGGCCGAACAGCGCTACAAGCTCAAGAGCGACACCAGCAAGAGCACCGTGCTCGCCGAGGGCCGGGCGATCGGGCAGAAGATCGGCACCGGGCCGGTCCGCGTCGTCCACAGCATCGCCGACATGGATTCGGTGCAGCCGGGCGACGTGCTCGTCACCGACATGACCGACCCGAACTGGGAGCCGGTGATGAAGCGCGCGAGCGCGATCGTCACGAACCGCGGCGGGCGCACCTGCCATGCGGCGATCATCGCGCGCGAGCTGGGCATCCCGGCGGTCGTCGGCTGCGGCAACGCCACCGAGGTGCTGAACGAGGGCGCGCTCGTGACCGTCGCCTGCTCCGAAGGCGACACCGGCTACATCTACGACGGCCTGCTCGAGACCGAAGTCAGCGACGTGCAGCGCGGCGAGCTGCCGTACTGCCCGGTCAAGATCATGATGAACATCGGCAACCCGCAGCTCGCGTTCGAGTTCGCGCAGATGCCCAACAGCGGCGTCGGCCTCGCGCGGCTCGAGTTCATCATCAACAACAACATCGGCGTGCATCCGCGCGCGATCCTCGACTACCCGAACATCGACAGCGACCTGAAGAAGGCGGTCGAAAGCGTCGCACGCGGCCACGCCAGCCCGCGCGCGTTCTACGTCGACAAGCTGACCGAGGGCATCGCGACGATCGCCGCGGCGTTCTGGCCCAAGCCGGTGATCGTGCGGCTGTCCGACTTCAAGAGCAACGAGTACAAGAAGCTGATCGGCGGCTCGCGCTACGAGCCCGAGGAAGAGAACCCGATGCTGGGCTTTCGCGGCGCGTCGCGCTACGTCAGCGAGCAGTTCGGCGAGGCGTTCGCGATGGAGTGCGAGGCGCTCAAGCGCGTGCGCAGCGACATGGGGCTGACCAACGTCGAGATCATGGTGCCGTTCGTGCGCACGCTGGGCCAGGCCGAGGCCGTGGTGGGCATGCTCGCCGAACGCGGGCTGAAGCGCGCATCGGCCGGCGGCAACGACGGGCTGAAGGTCATCATGATGTGCGAGGTGCCGAGCAACGCGATCCTCGCGGAGCAGTTCCTGGAGCATTTCGACGGCATGTCGATCGGCTCCAACGACCTGACCCAGCTCACGCTGGGCCTGGACCGCGACTCGGGCATGGAGCTGCTCGCGAAGGACTTCGACGAACGCGATCCGGCCGTCAAGGCGTTGATCGCGCGCGCGATCACCGCATGCCGCAGTCTCGGCAAATACGTGGGCATCTGCGGCCAGGGGCCCAGCGACCACCCGGACTTCGCGCAGTGGCTCGCCGACGAGGGGATCGTCTCGATCTCGCTGAACCCCGACTCGGTGGTCAAGACCTGGGAGATGCTCGCGAAGCGCTGAGCCGCCAACCCCGCGAAGGCTGGTCCCGAGCGGGGTTCAGATCAGCCCGTCGAATGGCAGCACATCGACGAGGCCGCCGGCCTCGATGCTGCCCTGTTCGTGGTGCAGCACGACGAGGCCGTTGGCCTCGCTCATGCTGCGCAGGATGCCGGAACCCTGCGAGCCGGTGATCGCGACGCGCCACTCGCCGCTGGCCGCCTCCCGGCTGACAATGCCGCGCTGGTACTCAGTGCGGCCGGGCTTCTTGCGGATCGCGCTCGTGCATGCGGCGCGCAGCATGGGCAGCGGCTCGACCTTCGCGCCGCTCATCGCGAGCAGCGCGTCGCGCACGAACGCGTAGAACGTCACCATCACCGCGACCGGGTTGCCGGGCAGGCCGAACAACACGGCGTTGCCGATGCGGCCCTCGGCTCCCGGCCGGGTGCCGATACGTCCCTCAGCTCCTGGCCGGGTGCCGATACGTCCGATCGCCATCGGCCGCCCCGGTCGCATCGCGATGCGCCAGAACAGCACGTCGCCGAGCTCGGCCATCACCTGCTTCGTGTGGTCCGCCTCGCCGACGCTGACGCCGCCGGACGTGATCACCGCGTCGGCGGCCGCGGCCGCTTCGGTGAACGTCCGGCGCAATGCGTCGGGATCGTCGGGCACGACGCCGAAGTCCAGCACGTCGACGACGCCGAGCCGCTGCAGCATGCCCCACAGCGTGTAGCGGTTGCTGTCGTAGACGCCGCCGGGAGGCAGCGGCTCGCCGATCGAGCGCAGCTCGTTGCCGGTCGAGAAGAACGCGACGCGCAGGCGCCGGAACACCGGCACCTCGGCCTGCCCGAGGGATGCGAGCAGGCCCAGGTCCGCCGGACGCAGCACGCGGCCGGCCCGCAGCGCGATCTCGCCGCACGCGAGATCCTCGCCGGCGAGGCGGCGGTTGTCGCCGCTGCGCACGACGCCTGCCGGCACGCCGATGCGGTCGCCGTCGGCGCTGCCTTCGACCTTGACGAACTCCTGCGGGACGACCGTGTCCAGCCCCGGCGGCATCACCGCGCCGGTCATGATGCGAACGCACTCACCGGGGCCGACCGGCATGCCGCCACCCGCATCCCCGGCGAAGCCTTTGCCGACGACCCGCAAGCTGCTCGTGCCCGGGGACGCGAGCTCGCTGCCGCGCAGCGCATAACCGTCCATCGCCGAGTTGTCGGCCGCCGGCACATCGATGGGCGACACCACGTCGCGCGCGAGCACGCGACCCAGCGCGCTGCGGATTGCGACCGACTCGACGCCGCTGACCACCGGCACGAGCCGCGCGATGAACTCGCGCGCCTGCGCGACCGGCAGCGCGTTCGGGTCGTAGCCCGAGACGCACGAGGCGATCTGCTCGAGCGACATCGGCGTTTGCGCGGGCTGCGCTGCGTGGGAATCGGCGTTCATAACGACAGGACCATCTGATCCTTCGCATGGTAATGGCCGTCGACCTTGATCGCATGCGGCAGCGAACCGTAGCGCACGAAGCCGGCACGTTCGTAGAGCCGAAGGGCAGACGCGTTCGAGGCCGTCACGCTCAACGTCAGCATCTCCAGCCCATCGGCGCGGCGCGCTTCGGCGATGCACGCGGCGATCAGTTGCCGGCCGATGCCCAGGCCGCGCGCGTCGCGGCGCACCATCATGCCGACGACGTGGCCGATGTGGCGCACCTTGACGCGCAGGTCGCGCTCGCAGCTGACAACGCCGAGCAGCTCGCCTTCAGCGCCGCCCTTGCGCCACGCCCCGAGCGTGAAGACGCCGACCTGTGGCAGGTTCAGCCCGAGTCGCGAAAAGTAGCCTTCGGGCGGCTTGCGGCTCTCGGCTTCGGCGTCCGACGTGAAGGCTGTCGGGTCGTCGGCGAGCGACGCGTCGCGCAGCCGCTTGTACGCCGGCAGATCGTCGGCCAGCAGCCGGCGAACGTCGATCGACCCGGGCGCGCCGTCCGAGTGCTCCAGCGCCCGTTCAGCCATTCGATCCGAGCTGCTGCAGCTCGGCGAGCGTGTTCGCATTGACGAACGCGCGTGCATCGTCGAACTCGACTTCGACGCAGCGGCACTGCGCGGTCCAGCGGTCGATCTTGCGCTGGCCCGACAGGGTGAAGGCGACGAGGCTGTCGAGCACGCTCGCGCGCATCAGGCAGAACACCGGCTGCGGCTGGCGGACGCCGTCCTCCACGGTGACCGGCATCGCGATCTCGGCGTCGTCGCGTTCGAGCGCGGCGAGCAGCCGCTCGACCAGGTCAGGTGGGAACAGCGGCGAATCGCACGGCACGGTCACGAGGTACGGCGTCTCGCAGCGCTCGAGCCCGGCCAGGAAACCGGCCAGCGGGCCGGGGTAGTCGGGCAGCGCGTCGGGCCAGACCGGCACGCCCATCGCCTCGTAGGCGCCGAGGTTGCGGTTCGCGTTGATCATCAGGTGGCCGACCTGCGGGCCCAGGCGCAGCAGCGCATGCATCGCGAGCGGGATGCCCTGGTGGTTCTGCAGGCCCTTGTCGACGCCGCCCATCCGGCTGCCGCGCCCGCCGGCGAGGATCAGGCCGGTGATGTCGTCCTTCGAAGCGGCCATCGGCAGCGTCATCCGCCGATGTAGTGCATCTCGACGCGCGGCTCGTCCGATGCAGCGGCCGGCGCCTGGGCGCTGCCGCGCAGTTCGGAGTAGCGGTCGTCGCGCCCTTGCCAGATCAGACCGATCGCCGCGGCGATCTGCGCATCGTCGTACCCGCCGCGCAGCAGCGCGCGCAGGTCGTGGCCATGGTTCGCGAACAGGCACAGGAACAACTTGCCTTCGGTCGAGAGCCGCGCCCGGTTGCAGTCGCGGCAGAACGCGTGGGTCACGCTCGAGATCGTGCCGATCTCGCCGCCACCGTCGGCATAGCGCCAGCGCTGCGCGGTCTCGCCCGGCGCGCTTTCGGCGAGCGGCTCGAGCTCGCATTCGGCGGCGATGCGGCGGATCACCTCGTCGGACGGCAGCACCTGGTCCATGCGCCAGCCGTTGGTCGCGCCAACGTCCATGTATTCGATGAAGCGCAGTGCGATGCTGCTGCCCTTGAAGTGGCGCGCCATGGTCAGGATCTGGCCGTCGTTGACGCCGCGCTGCACGACCATGTTGACCTTGATCGGACCGAGCCCCACCGCCTGCGCGGCGGCTATGCCCGCGAGCACGTCGGCGACCGGAAAATCAGCGTCGTTCATGCGGCGGAATATCGCGTCGTCGATCGCATCGAGGCTGACGGTGACGCGCCGCAAGCCGGCATCCTTCAGCGCCTGGGCCTTGCGCGCGAGCACCGAGCCGTTGGTCGTCAAAGTCAGGTCGAGCGCCTCGCCGTCGGGCGTGCGCAACTCGGCGAGCATCGCGATCAGCACCTCGAGGTTCTTGCGCAGCAGCGGCTCGCCGCCGGTCAGGCGGATCTTGCGTACGCCGTGCGCGACGAACAGGCGCGCCGTGCGTGCGATCTCCTCGAAGGTCAGCAGCGACGAATGGGGCAGGAAGTGGTAGTCCTTGTCGAACACTTCCTTCGGCATGCAGTAGCTGCAGCGGAAGTTGCAGCGGTCGGTCACCGAGATGCGCAGGTCGTGCAGCGGTCGGCCCAGCGTGTCGGCCAGCAGCCCGGTTGGCGCACTGATGCGCGACGGGATGCGCGGCACGCGCGCGGCGTAGCGGTGATCGGCGAGCGGGATGACTTTCTCGGTCATGACGAGATTGTGCCCGCGCCGCGCAGCCTTGGTCGCTACGAGGCCAAGTGCAGCACCGCTCAGGGCTGGTGGGTCGGCTGGGCCGCCGCGGCGACAGGCTCGGCGCCGGGGTCGACCGCAACAGGCGCCTGCGTGGCGGCAACCGCCTCGGCACGCCGCGCGCCGGTGAAGCGCTTCTTCCAGTACGCGAATCCCATGTCTTCGACGCGCACTTCGCCGCCGGGCCGCGGCGAGTGGATGAACTTCCCGTCGCCGATGTAGATGCCGACGTGCGAGAACGTGCGCTTCAGCGTGTTGAAGAACACCAGGTCGCCGGGCTTCAGCTCGGTGCGCTTGACCGTGACCAGCCCCGGCGCCTTGGCCTGCTCGTCGGCGCGGCGTGGCAGCACCAGGCCCACGCTCGTCTCGAACACGTGGCGCGTGAAGCCGCTGCAGTCGAAGCCGCCATCGGCATCGTTGCCGCCGCGGCGGTAGCGCACGCCGAGGAAATTCATCGCGGTGACCACCATGTCGGACGCGGCGGCGACCGGCGCGTTGGCCATCGCCCTCGCGCCCTTGGCCGCGTTCGCGATGCCGCTGTCGGCGAGGAAGCGCCCGAGGGGATCCGCGGCGCCGATCGGGTCGACATCGGGCGCCGCCAGCGCGGTCGTCGAGGTCGCCAGCGCGAGCAGCAGCACGGTGCCGAGGCGGCAAGCGGGGCTGAGCGTCGGGGGCATCGGCATGGCGCGCGAGGATACCATGGCAGCGCATACATTCAATACAAAATGTGAGGCGGGACAGCAGCTTGGGCGCGTTTCCTCAAGTGGTTCGACGACTTTGACCGGCATCAAGGATCGTCGCTTCCTCGGGGGCACCGGGTGCGGGCTTGCGCTATCGTCTTCGTCAGGTTCGCGCACTGCGCGGCCGTCATCGCGAGGATCCGACCGTGCCGCAGACCCGAACCGCCCAGGACACGTACGCCGATTTCTACCGCCGCTCAATCGCCGACCGCGACGGCTTCTGGGCCGAGCAGGCGCTACTCATCGATTGGCACCGGCCGTTCGACGCGGTCTGCGACGCCAGCCGTCCGCCGTTCGCGAGCTGGTTCATCGGCGGGCAGACCAACCTGTGCCACAACGCGGTCGACCGGCATCTCGCCGAGCGCGCCGATCAGAATGCGCTGATTTACGTCTCGACCGAAACGGACGAGGAGCGCGTCTACAGCTTCAGGGAGCTGCACGCCGAGGTGCAGCGCATGGCCGCGTGCCTGCTCGCGCTGGGTGTGGGGCAGGGTGATCGCGTGCTGATCTACATGCCGATGATCCCGCAGGCGGTGTTCGCGATGCTCGCCTGTGCGCGCATCGGCGCGATCCACAGCGTCGTGTTCGGTGGCTTCGCGAGCGGCAGCCTGGCGAGCCGCATCGATGACGCCGAGCCGCGCGTGATCGTCAGCGCCGACGCCGGCAGCCGCGCGGGCAGGGTCGTCGCATACAAGCCGCTGCTCGACGAGGCGATCCGGCTCTCGACGCACAAGCCCGAGAAGGTGCTGATGGTCGACCGCGGGCTCGCGGCGATGGAGCGCGTGGCCGGGCGCGACGAGGACTACGCGGCGCTGCGCGAGCGCCACCTCGAGGCGGTCGTGCCGTGCGCGTGGCTCGCGTCCACGCACCCGAGCTACACGCTCTACACCAGCGGCACGACGGGCAGGCCCAAGGGCGTGCAGCGCGACACCGGCGGCTACGCCGTGGCGCTCGCCGCGAGCATGAAGCACATCTTCTGCGGGCAGCCCGGCGAAACCTACTTCTCGACCAGCGACATCGGCTGGGTCGTCGGCCACAGCTACATCGTCTACGGCCCGCTGATCGCCGGCATGGCGACGATCCTTTACGAGGGCCTGCCGGTGCTGACCGGGCGCCCGGCCGCCCGAAGCCCGGTCAGCGTCCCCTCGGGGGACCGTCCGCCGCCCGCGGCGGACGAGGGGCTTGCATCCGTGCCCGATGCAGGCATCTGGTGGAAGCTCGTCGAGAAGTATCGGGTGACCGCGATGTTCAGCGCGCCGACCGCGGTGCGCGTGCTGAAGAAGCACGACGAGAAATACCTGCGCGAATACGACCTGAGCTCGCTGCGCGGGCTCTTCCTGGCCGGCGAGCCGCTCGACGAACCGACCGCGAGCTGGATCGCGAACGCGCTCGGCCGTCCGGTGATCGACAACTACTGGCAGACCGAATCCGGCTGGCCGATCCTGACGATCGCCAATGGCATCGAAGCCAAGCCCAGCCGCTACGGCAGTCCGGGCTTCGCGATGTACGGCTACGACGTCGTGCTGATCGACGAGACCGACGGTGCCGAGATCACCGAGCCGGGCCGCAAGGGCGTGCTCGCGATCCGCCACCCGCTGCCGCCCGGCTGCATGCAAACCGTGTGGCGCGACGACGAGCGCTTCGTCGACACCTACTGGAAGAGCATTCCCGGCCAGCTGGTCTACAACACGTTCGACTGGGGCATATGCGACGCCGACGGCTACTACTTCATCCTCGGCCGCACCGACGACGTGATCAACGTTGCCGGGCACCGGCTCGGCACGCGTGAGATCGAGGAGTCGATCTCGAGCCACGCGAACGTCGCCGAGGTCGCGGTGATCGGAGTCGCCGATCAGCTCAAGGGACAGGTCGCGGTGGCGTTCATCGTCGCGAAGGATGCGAGCGGATTGGCCGACGCGCCGGCGAAGCTCAGGCTCGAAGGCGAGATCATGAAGACGGTCGACCAGCAGCTCGGCGCGGTGGCGCGGCCGGCGCGCGTGCACATCGTGACGCTGCTGCCGAAGACGCGCTCCGGCAAGCTGCTGCGCCGTGCGATCCAGGCGGTCTGCGAGCACCGCGACCCCGGCGATCTGACGACGATGGACGACCCGGCGGCACTGCAGCAGATACGCGACTGCATCGCCGGCATCGACAAGTCCTGATCTGCGCGCTCCCCCGACGGAGCGACGCGGTCCAGTCCCTGCGGGGGATTCGCGGCCGCGGCGCGCACCGGCACAGTCGCTGCCGCAACAGCAACGAGGGAGGGGAGCATGCAGCGAGCCGCGGACGGGACGACGGGGGATGTCGAGGCGTTCGTTTCGCGGCGACGCTGGCTGTTGTGGGCTGCGGCGAGTGGTGTGTCGCTCGGCCCGCCGGTCGCCAGCGCCAGGTCCAAGGTCGAGGCAGGTGTACAGACCGATCTGGTGCTGGCGCGCCAGGCGCCGGCGGATGTCGATCCCAGCGGCTTCCTCGTCAGCGAGAAGTACGACGGCGTACGCGCCTGGTGGGACGGCACGTGCCTGCGCTTTCGCAGCGGCTTGGCGGTGGCCGCGCCGGCATGGTTCACGCGGCGCCTGCCGCGCGAGGCAGTCGACGGCGAGCTGTGGCTGGGGCGCGGGCGGTTCGAGGCCGTGTCGGGCATCGTCCGCAAGGCCAAGCCTGTCGATGCCGACTGGCAGCAGCTGCGCTACATGCTGTTCGAGATGCCGGGTGCCGCCGGCACGTTCGGGGCGCGCGCTCGGGCGCTGCATGAGCTGGTCGCACGCAGCAGATTTGAGCCGCTGGTCGCGGTGGAGCAGGGCGTCGTGGCCGACCGCGCCGCGCTGCAGCGGCAGCTCGCCGACGTTGTTCGCTCCGGTGGCGAGGGCCTGGTGCTGCACCGTGCGGATGCGCTGTACGCGGGCGGCCGCAGCGATGCGCTGCTCAAGCTCAAGCCGCTGCAGGACGCCGAAGCCGTCGTCATCGGCCACGTGGCCGGTCGCGGCAAGTACGCGGGCCTGCTCGGCGCATTGCAGGTGCGCAGCGCCGATGGCCTGCGCTTCGCGCTCGGCAGTGGCTTCAGCGACGCGCAGCGCGCCGACCCGCCGCCGATCGGAGCAGTCGTGACCTACACCTATCAGGGCACGACGGCCAACGGCACGCCGCGCTTCGCGCGCTTCCTGCGCGTGCGCACGGACGTCTGACTCAGAGCACCTCGGACGCGAAGTCGGCGAGCCGCGAGCGTTCGCCGCGCGCCAGCGTCACGTGGCCCGAATGCGGCCAGCCCTTGAAGCGATCGACCGCGAACGTGAGGCCCGAGCTGCCTTCGGTCAGGTACGGCGTGTCGATCTGCGCGAGGTTGCCGAGGCAGACGATCTTCGTGCCCGGCCCGGCACGCGTGATCAGCGTCTTCATCTGCTTCGGCGTCAGGTTCTGCGCCTCGTCGATCAGCACGAACTTGTTCAGGAACGTGCGCCCGCGCATGAAGTTCAGCGATTTGATCTTGATCTTGCTGCGCACCAGGTCGTTGGTCGCGGCACGGCCCCATTCGCCGGCGCCGCCGTCGCTCTTCGAAAGCACCTCGAGGTTGTCGTCGAGCGCGCCCATCCACGGGCTCATCTTCTCTTCCTCGGTGCCGGGCAGGAAGCCGATGTCCTCGCCGACCGGCACGGTCACGCGGGTCACGATGATCTCGGTGTAGCGCCGGTCGTCCATCACCTGGCTCAGGCCGGCGGCCAGCGTCAGCAGCGTCTTGCCGGTGCCGGCAGTGCCGCTCAGCGTGATGAAGTCGCACTCCGGGTCCATCAGCAGGTTCAACGCGAAGTTCTGCTCGCGGTTGCGCGCAGTCACGCCCCAGACGGCGTTCTTCTGGTGCGTGTATTCCTTCAGCGTCTTCAGCACCGCGGACTTGCCGGTGATCTCGGTGACTTTCGCGTACAGCGGCGCGGCGCCCGGCGCCTCGAGGTAGACGAACTGGTTGATCAGCAGCGCCGGCACCAGCGGGCCGCTGATGCGGTAGAAGGTCGAGCCGCCTTGCTGCCAGCTCTCCATCGTCTTGCCGTGGCGGTCCCAGAAGTCGGCCGGCAGCGTCAGCACGCCGGTGTAGAGCAGATCGCCGTCGTCCAGCGCCTTGTCGTTGAAGTAGTCCTCGGCGGGCAGCCCCAGCGCACGCGCCTTGATGCGCATGTTGATGTCCTTGGACACCAGCACCACGTCGCGTCCGCCGCGGTGCTGTTCGCGCAGGGCCTGCACGACGCCGAGGATCTGGTTGTCGGCCTTGCCCTGCGGCAACCCGGCCGGCAGGGTCACGTCGATCAGGTCGGTCTGGAAGAACAGCTTGCCGCCGGCTTCGCGGTGGCCGGTGCCGGCAAGCGACAGACCTTCGGACATGTCGGGCGAGTCGCGGCTCGGCATCGTCGCGGCCAGCGCGTCGAGCTCGCGGCTGACCTGGCGTGCATTGCGCGCGACTTCGGTCATGCCACGCTTGTGGCTGTCGAGCTCCTCGAGCGTGATCATCGGCAGGTAGATGTCGTGCTCTTCGAAGCGGTACAGCGACGTCGGGTCGTGCATCAGCACGTTGGTGTCGAGCACGAACAGGGTCGCCGGGCCGTTGCCGCGCGGCTTGCGGGCGCGCGTCTCGGGGCGCGCCGGCCGCTGCGGCGGCACAGGCAGCACGGCCTTCTCGAGCACCTTGTCGAGGGCCGCCCTCGCGACGACGGTCGGGCTGGCCGCGCGATCGTCGAACAGGTCCATCACCGGCGGCGAAGCCGGCTCGGGCGCGTGGCGGGTCTTGGGAGGGCGTTTACCGGTCTGCGAGGAAGCCGCCTGCGAATCGGAGCTGGCGAAGTCGGCGGCGCTGAGGAGGGAGGCTCTTTTGGCAGGCGGCTTGGGCAGTGGCATCAGGATCGAGGGCAGTGAAGAAACAAAAAAGCCGCACAGTCGTCTGTGCGGCTTGGTCTATGCGAGCGAACTGCGTTCCAGGAAACACTCGGGCATGGAGTCATTATGCACGGGTCGTCTGACGCAGGCATGACCCCGGCTCGACGATTTGCCACAAAACGCAAAAGCCGGCACAGGCCGGCTCTTCGGGATCGACAAGGCGCCGAAAGGCGCCGCCCAGGTCAGCCGGCCTTCTTCAGCGACTTCACCGCCTTGAGCACCTCTTCGACGTGACCCGCGACCTTCAGGCCGCGCCACTCGCCGCGCAGCACGCCGTCGCCATCGATCAGGAAGGTACTGCGCTCGATGCCCTTGACCTTCTTGCCGTACATGATCTTGTTCTTGACCACGCCGAACATGTGGCACAGCTTTTCTTCGGTGTCGGCGATCAGCTCGAACGGCAGCTCGAGACTCTGCTTGAATTTGTCGTGCGATGCCATGTTGTCGCGCGACACGCCGAAGACGACGGCACCGGCCTTGACGAAATCCTTGTGGTGATCGCGGAACTGCATCGCCTCGGTGGTGCAGCCCGGCGTGTTGTCCTTCGGGTAGAAATACAGCACCACGATCTTGCCGGCAAAGGCATGCGGCGTGAACTTCACGCCGCCGGTCGCGAGCGCTTCAAATTCCGGGAGAGGTTTGTTGAGGGCTGGCGTCATGAACTCGTTCTTCGCTAGGGGCGCGCGCCGCGCGTAGCGCAAGATTATAAGGGCTGCGCACGCGCAACCGGCCTATGCCACTACGCCGCGGCTGTGGCCTCAGGCGGTTTTGGCGGCAGGCTCGAACAGCGCGGCAAGCACGACCGATCGCCCCTCGGCGAGCAGCACGTTGTAGGTGCGGCAGGCGGCGGCGGTGTCCATCGTCTCGATGCCGATCCGGCGCTCGATCAGCGGCCGCAGCAGCGCCGGCTTGACAAAGCGGATGCGCGCGCCGCTGCCGAAGATCACGATCGCGGGCGCACGCTCGGCGAGCAGCGCGAAGTGTTCGGCCGACAGCGCGGCGAAGTCGTCGACCGGCCAGGCCGTGACCTCGCCGTGCCACGGCACGATCACGCTCGTGCGGTGCTCGATGCCGTTGACGATCACGCCCTCGCTGCTATGGCGTTGCACGGCGTTCTGGCCTTCGATGCGGTCGGCTTGGAGTTTCATCGTGATCGGAGTCGGTCGGGATGGGGCTTCAGGAAGATTCGAGCAGGCCCCTGCGCGTAAAATTGTAGGTTTTGCAACGCCGCACGCCCTGCAGGAGCCGCCTTGAACCCTCTGCCCAAGTCGAGCAAGCTCGCCAACGTCGCCTACGACATCCGCGGCCCGGTGCTCGACAAGGCCCGCCAGATGGAGGAAGAGGGCCAGAAGATCATCAAGCTGAACATCGGCAACGTCGCCGCGTTCGGTCTCGAGCCGCCGGACGAGATCGTCCAGGACATGATGCGCAACATCCCACATGCGGCCGGCTACACCGATTCCAAGGGGCTGTTCGCACCGCGCAAGGCGGTCGTGCACTACACGCAGCAAAAGCACGTCGCCGGCGTGACGATCGACGACGTCTACCTCGGCAACGGCGCCTCCGAGCTGATCGCGATGGGCATGAACGCGCTGCTCAACGACGGCGACGAGGTGCTGATTCCGTCGCCCGACTACCCGCTGTACACCGCGGTCGTCGGCCTGTCGGGCGGCACGCCCGTGCATTACCGCTGCGACGAGTCGACTGGCTGGCTGCCCGACATCGAGCACATGAAGGCGCAGGTCACGCCGCGCACCAAGGCGCTGGTCGTGATCAACCCGAACAACCCGACCGGCGCGCTGTACCCGGAAAGCGTGCTGCGCGAGATCGTCGAGGTGGCGCGCCAGCATCAGCTCGTCGTGTTCGCCGACGAGATCTACGACAAGACTCTGTACGACGGCCACCGGCACACCAGCATCTCGGCGCTTGCCGACGACGTGCTGTTCGTCACCGTCAACGGCCTGTCGAAGAACTACCGCTCCTGCGGCTACCGCGCCGGCTGGATGGTCGTCTCGGGCGAGAAGCGCCATGCGACCGACTACATCGAGGGGCTGAACATGCTCGCGTCGCTGCGGCTGTGCGCGAACACGCCGGGGCAGCTCGCGATCCAGACGGCGCTGGGCGGCTACCAGAGCATCGACGACCTGGTGGCCCCTGCCGGCCGACTGTGCAAGCAGCGCGACCTCGCGTACCAGCTGCTGACCGAAATTCCCGGCGTCTCGGTCGTCAAGCCGAAGGCGGCGCTGT
>Ga0070706_100000218_pt1 | contig 70622 bp, 74 predicted proteins | sample KBSK5501metaG_FD_65476 | JGI IMG/M metagenome (GOLD analysis project Ga0070706, IMG submission 65476) | Corn, switchgrass and miscanthus rhizosphere microbial communities from Kellogg Biological Station, Michigan, USA - KBS K5-50-1 metaG | ecosystem: Host-associated > Plants > Roots >...
CGCGGATCGAACTTACGAGCGGTCTTGACTGGTAATCATGACCTGCCGCTTTACCGGATCTCACACCCGCCCTTGTTCTATCACAAAAACGGCAATTCCAAGATACAAGCCGCTTACGATGCATAAGTGCATCATTTTCGCTAAATCTCAGCGATTCCCCTTCGGGCGGCACTGGCGGCGGATTACCGCCAATGGCCCGGGATCCAAACCCACCCGCCGGTACGTCGGACCCAGTGGCCTTCGACCCATACGGCCGTAACTCTCGGCCGCACAACCCAACTCCCGGACACCCAAACATAATTTGTCCCCGTCCAACGCCAATACCCAGGAGTCCAGATATAATTAGGTCCAGGCGCAACTGTTTGGGTTTCGACCCTGACAGGAGGCGGCGCTTGGGTAACAACCACTTCGCCAGTAGCTGGCCCTGTGGTGGTCACTTCCCGTGTCACGGTCGTTGTCGTCGTGACCGGCGGTGGCTCCTCTACGCAGCCGATCAATGCCAGCGGTAAAGCCAGTGAACAAATACTTATTTTCATAAACGTCTCCTTTCTACTAATTCGCTTTGCACGAGCGGTTTGGCTTTGTTGAAAACCATAACCGACCCAGGCGCGAGCGATAGCGCAAAGCCGATTTTGATCCGATGATGCAGGATGCTTTACGTTGTTGCGACGCCAATTGGAAATTTGGGCGATATCACCTTGCGTGCGCTGGAAATTTTGCGCGATGCCGATCTTGTGGCGGCCGAGGACACACGGCATTCCGGCGTCTTGTTGAAGCATTACAACATCGATAAGCCGCTAATAAGTTTTCACGAGCACAACGAAGCGATGCGGACCGCGCAGCTCGTTGAGCGCCTCGCTGCGGGTGAAAAGATCGCGCTGATCACGGATGCCGGCACGCCCGGCCTTTCCGATCCAGGGGCGAGACTCATCCGCGTATGCATCAAGCGCCAACTTGCCCTGACAATTGTCCCCGGTCCGTCATCGATCCTTCCTGCGCTGATCGGGTCCGGATTTTCGACCGAGAAATTTCTGTTCGGCGGATTTTTGCCGGTGAAACAGGGACAGCGCGAACGCGAGCTGCGCGCCGCCGCTGCGCGCGACGAGACCACAATTTTTTTTGAATCGCCGCACCGGCTCACGAAAACGCTCAAGGCTTGCATCGACATTTTGCCAGATCGACAACTGTGCGTTGCGCGCGAGCTCACCAAAAAATTCGAAGAATTCCGCCGCGGCGCCGCCTACGAACTTCTTGCCTACTTCGAGTCCCACTCGCCGAAAGGCGAAATCGTGCTGGTAATTTCCGAGGTAGATCGACCTCTCCGAGGGAGGATGCTAAATAATCGCGACTTCGCCGCCTGATTCACATCGAGATCGCCGCGGGGGCGACTCCTCAAGGTTTCCGCTTGTCAAAGGGGTGCACGTGTGGAATTGTGCGCGGCTTTTTCTCCTCAGAAGCGCTTATGGCTTACGCAATTATCAAGGCTGGCGGACGGCAATATCGTGTCGCGGAAGGCGAAACGCTCGATATAGATCTTCTCGATGTGAATGTTGGCAAGGAAGCCGTCTTTTCAGACGTGCTCATGCATGCCGATGGCGACAAGCTCACTCACGGCAATCCATCGATCTCGGGTGCGAAAGTGACCGCCGAAGTGATCGAGCAACGCAAGGATAAAAAGGTGATCGCCTTCAAATACAAGAGGCGGAAAGGTTATCACCGCACCGTCGGTCATCGCCGGAAGTTGACGCGCGTGAAAATCAAAAGCATTAGCCTGGGCGCCAAATCCAAAAAAACGTGATCTTCTTCTACTTTCTCATTTATGGCTCATAAAAAAGGACAAGGCAGCGTCAAGAACGGCCGTGACAGCGTCAGCAAACGGCTTGGCGTGAAAAAATTTGGCAGCGAGATGGTCGTTGCCGGCAACATCATCGTGCGCCAACGCGGCACAAAATTTTTGCCGGGCAAAAACGTAGGGCTTGGGCGCGACTACACGATTTTTGCGCTGATTGATGGCAACGTCCGTTTCGATCGCGCGGGGCGACGCGTGAATGTCGATCCGGTGGTGGCCAACTAGATTTCGCCCGCGAAACTTTTCGTCCCCGGTATCCGGTTTTGGGCTTCCGGTTTCGAGCAGTTTGCGGTATAACGAAAGCTTCCCGTGAAATACAGAACGTTCATCCTTTTCGGCGCACCCGGCAGCGGCAAAGGCACGCAGGGCAAAACCCTTGGCACGATCCCGCGTTTTTATCATTGCCCGTGCGGCGATGTGTTCCGCTCCATCGACACGCGGACGAAGGTGGGCAAGGCGTTTCTGGAGTGTTCGAGCAGGGGTCAACTCGTGCCGGACGATATCACAGTCGAGCTTTGGAAAGAGGCAATCGATGCGGCGGTCGAGGCGCACAAATTCAAACCAGACATCGACATTCTCGTGCTCGACGGCATTCCGCGAAATGTGAACCAGGCGAAAATTATGGAAGAGATGATCGATGTGGAAAAGGTGTTTCATCTATCCTGCCCAAATCGTGAGACGCTGTTTTACCGACTGAAGAAGCGTGCCCTCAAAGACAATCGCCTCGATGACGCGAACGAGCAGGTCATTCAACGCCGGCTTAACATTTACGAAAATGAATCGAAGCCTGTGCTGAGTTACTATCCAAAAGAATGTATCACGGTGGTTGACGCGATGCAGCCGCCAGCCAAAGTTTTGTTCGACATCCTCGCCAGCGTCAATGGCGCGAGTGTGCGACATGAGCCAGCAGCAGTTTGAAAATTTCACCGCTTCCAGTCTCTATTGCGAAAAGTGCCGGGCCGCCATGCCCGTACGCGAGCGGCTGCTCTTAATTCTGCCGGACAAAGAGATCTTTGATTACCTTTGCACTGGTTGCGGCTCGTCGGTCGGCCAACGTGAAGTGACCGCCGGCGACAAAATGTTAATGCAAGCGATGGCCGCGGGAAATCGCGGGCGCAACCGGCCGGTGCGATTGATGCCGTAATTGCGAATGCGCGTCGTTTTTATCGGCACGGGCGAAATCGGCCTGCCGACGCTGCGCGCGTTGCAAGAATCCGAGCACAAACTCGCAGGCGTTGTCACGCAACCGGACAAACCGGCTGGGCGCCACCAAAAGATTACTCCGCCGCCAATCAGAGCTGCGGTTTCCGGCAGCCAGATGTCAATCTTGCAACCCGTCCGCATCAAAGATCGACGATCGATTGAGCAAATTCGTGCGCTGCAACCGGACGTGATCGTGGTCATGGCTTATGGGCAGATTCTTCCGCGTGAGGTGCTCGAGATTCCGAAGATTGCTTGTTTGAATCTGCATGCCTCGCTCCTGCCACGCTGGCGCGGTGCTGCACCGATTCAAGCCGCGGTCGCAGCGGGCGATCGCGAGACTGGGATCACGGCGATGTACATGGATGAGGGTCTGGATACCGGTGACATCCTTTTGCAACGTAAGATCGACATCTTGCCTAACGATACTGGCGGAACCCTGCATGATCGGCTTGCACAAATTGCGCCGGCATCGTTGCTCGAGGCTTTGCGATTGCTCGCCAGCGCAAATGCAGCCCGTCTCCCGCAGGAAAACGCGCTCGCGACCTACGCGCCAAAGTTGAAGCGCGAAGACGGGCAGATCGATTGGGGCGAGCCGGCGGACATAATCGAGAGAAAGGTTCGCGCGTTCAATCCGTGGCCGGGCGCATTCGCTAAAATCGCAACGGAACCCGATGGGCAGCGCAATCTGAAGATTTTCGCCGCTGCGATCGTCGATCTTCGCGGAAAGCCAGGAGAAATTTTGCGAAGGAACAATGAGTTGATTGTCGCTACGGGCAGGGGCGCGCTGTTGCTGGGTGAAGTGCAGGTGGAAGGAAAACGCCGAATGAACGCGACGGAATTTCTCCGCGGAGCGTCGCAGTTGAAGCTGTATCGCGACCTCCGGGCGCGATGTTAAACCCGCCGCCTCCCCCGAAGCTTCGGCGTGCCAGGGGAGAGACTCAATCCACCATTTTGCTTTCCAAAGAACGGTGTGTCTTGTTTCATTCACTTGCCATGAAGACGGAGGCACCAGCTTATAAACGCATCGTGCTCAAACTTAGCGGTGAAGCGCTGCAAGAGCGTGGCGCCCGAGAGAACATTTCTCCCGCGGTCGTGCGTGCGATCGCCGAGCGCGTCAAGGAAGTGCATCAACTTGGTGTGCAAGTCTCGGTGGTGATCGGCGGCGGAAACATCTGGCGCGGCTCATCCGCAGCGCATCGAGGGATGGACCGCACCACGGCCGATTATATGGGGATGCTGGCGACGGTGATTAACGCATTGGCGTTGCGCAGCGCGCTCGTGCAAACCGGCGTGGAGACACGGGTGCAAACGGCCATCGACATGAAAAACGTGGCCGAGCCGTTCATTCTCGGCCGCGCGATTCGCCATCTGGAACTGGGACGAGTCGTCATCTTCGCCGCCGGTACCGGTAATCCATACTTCACCACGGACACGACGGCGGCATTGCGCGCCAGTGAGATCGGCGCCGACGTCATTCTTAAGGCGACGAAAGTGGACGGCGTTTACGATCGCGATCCGAACACCGACGCGAATGCGAGGCGGTACGAGCGCATCACGTTCACGGAGGCGCTGACCAAGCGGCTGCAGATCATGGATTCGACGGCGTTCAGTCTTTGTATGGACAACAAGATCCCCATCGTTGTGTTCGACATGAACAAGCCGAGCAACATCCACGATGCAGTCCTCGGCCGCAAAGTCGGCACGCTCGTTTGCGATGATGACGAAGCGAATAAAAATGCAAACCCATGAGCAGAGATGACATTCTCCTCGAAGCTGAGATGTCGATGGAAAAAAGCGTCGATTATCTGGTGCATGAGTTTACGGGCATGCGCACGGGCAAAGCCTCACCCAGCCTGGTCGAGAACATTGACGTGCAAGCGTACGGCTCGACCATGAAATTGAAACAGCTGGCGCTTATCACTACGCCGGAACCACGCCTGCTCGTGGTCCAGCCATTCGATGCCGGCACCGTGTCAGATATCGAGCGCGCCCTCAAAGAATCGAAGATCGGCATTATGCCGGCGGTGGAAGGAAAAATCATTCGGTTGCCGATTCCGGAGCTGTCCGAGGAACGCCGGAAAGAACTGGTGAAGTCGTTAGGTAAAATGGCGGAGGAAGCGCGGGTGCGGGTGCGGAGCAATCGGCGTGCGGCTCTGGACGAAGCAAAGAAATTAAAAACCTCTGGCGGTGTGAGTGAGGATGAATGGCACGACCTGGAAGACGAAATTCAAAAATTGACCGATCGCTTCGTCAAATCGATCGATGATCATCTCAGGCACAAAGAAGCTGAGATCATGAAGGTGTGATTTGTCAGACGCCGGCGTCCCGCAGACACGCCCTACAATCTCACCAGGTCGAGCAAAAACTGGCACCAGAGATAGAGCATGCCGCGCCACGAATATTTTACGTCCCCAGCGGGGGTCGGCTTGAGCACGCCTTTCTTGATATTATGCGCGATTTGATCGCGTAGATCGTTTTCCATTTCCTTTTCAATGCGCTCTTCGTCCAACGCGTCGATCGTTGCCGTTTCGACTCGGTTGCGCCGCAGAAATTCGCGATGGCTTTGGTAAAGCTGCCAAAAAGATTGATCAGGGCGCTGGCGATTGATCCGGAAATGCGGTGTCAATTTCAAGCCGTAGGAGAGCGGATAATTCCAGGTCGTCCAGATAACGCCGCTTTTGGCTCGTGACGAGATTCGTAGATAATAAAATGAGAGATCATGCTGCTCGTTCAGACAGATAGTCGCTTGGGCGCGATCTTCATCCTTATAAAACAAGCGGAAAAATTGCCGATAATCTTCCCAATCCCAACCGGCATCGGTCACGTGCACGAAGCCCTCGTTCTCGATCTCGCGTGTAATTTCGTTCAGGTTCGGGAATGTATCCGCTGAAGGTGCGCTTTTGGGACGAAGTTGTTTTTCCTTGGGCAACCGCAGCGTGCGAATGCGCGTCAAAATTTCCACCCATGGCAGAAAGAACCAGCTAGCCGCCGCGAGTGCACCGAGCATATGGCTCTTCGTGACGAAATAGACGAGCAAATAGGAAGCGACCAGGATGCCGAGGGCCCCGGCCTTCTGGGAAAAGGCGCTTTGAAAGCTGCGCAGCGCCACGCTGAGCACAGCTACCCCAAGAATGAGAAAAAGCTGAAATAGCATTACGGTGCGATCTCGTGTTCGCTCAGGAATTTTTCGAGCTGATCGGTGTCGAAATTCGCCAATACCTTGTCCCCCGCCACAAAGGTCGGCACGTAGGTTTGATCGGAGAGTTCCTTCATCTCCTCAAACGCATGTCGATTTTTGCCGATGTCGATCTCGATGAACTTGTAGCCCCGCTGCCTCAGAAAGTCTTTTGCGTCAATGCACCACGAACACCACTCGCGGCTGTAGAGTTTCAATTCCATCAGCAGCGCAAATAAACGAGTCGCCATTGCTCCGTCAACCGAAGGAAAGTAAATGTCGAACTCGGCAGCGGTGCTTAGGCGGAACACGATCTTTCAGCGCGTTGCTAAATAATTGCGCTTGTGCGCGCCAAATTTTTATACCAAGCCCCTTAGCAGACGACTTCAACAATATCGCGCCTTCGGCGGTTAATTTGGCATCGAGCTCGACCTTCGGCTGCCGTCGAGCCTGCGGCCCGGAGAGACATCTCGACTACCAACCGCTTGGCGGTCTAGTATGACTTCGCCCAGATCACACGACGTGCGCTCGGCTCGCCGGTGAAGATGCAACGGCCTGGTTCGGAATCGCCAAACGGAATTATCCGGATTGTGACTTTGAGATCATTCTTGATTTGCTCTTCAACCGCCCGCGAGCCGTTCCAATGCGCGAGGACAAAACCGCCGTGGATTTCCGGTTTGGCGGAATTCTTCGAAGTGAAAAATTCATAAAACGCTTCCTTGTTGTCGATCTCTCGTGTGTTGTCGTCGCGGAATTGCTTTGCACGGTTGTAAAGATTTTGTTGGATCGACATCAGAATTTCTGGCGCCGTCGCAACGAATTCCTGGATCGACATAGTCTCCTTCGCCTTCACCGGCTGATCACGCCGACTCACCGCCACTGAATTCTTCTGGAGATCACGCGGGCCGATTTCCAGTCGCACAGGCACGCCCTTTTTGATCCATTCCCAACTTTTTGCGCCCCCGCCCAGATCACGCTTATCGATCTCCACTTCGAGCGGAACATCGATCCCACAGGCGCGATATTTGCCACGCAGTTGCAGCGCGAGGCTGTCACAGGTCTCGAGCACTTTCGCGCGCGTCTCTTCTTTGGGCGTGATCGGCAGGATGACGATCTGCGTAGGCGCAATCGGCGGCGGCAAAACGACTCCGTCATCATCACTGTGCATCATCACAACCGTGCCGACAAGCCGCGCGCTCACACCCCAGCTGGTAGTCCAGCCAAATTCCTGTTTGCCTTCACGATTTTGAAATTGAATTCCACTCGCGCGCGAAAAATTTTGCCCAAGGAAATGGGACGTGCCGGCCTGGATCGCTTTTCGGTCCTGCACCATCGCTTCGATTGACAGTGTCTGCACTGCGCCTGGAAAACGTTCGCTCTCCGATTTTTCGCCTGTAAAAACCGGAATGGCGAGATGATCGCGCACGAAGCGCTCGTAAAGGTCGAGAATCAATTTTGTTTCCGCACGAGCTTCCGCTTCCGTTTCGTGAACAGTGTGACCTTCCTGCCAAAGAAATTCGGTGGTGCGCAAAAACAGGCGCGGGCGCATTTCCCAGCGGACGACGTTGGCCCATTGATTGATCAGGATCGGCAGATCGCGATACGACTGCACCCATTTTGCATAGCTCGCGCCAATAATTGTTTCCGAAGTTGGCCTAACGATCAGCGGCTCGGTCAACGCGCTGGCCGGTTTCATTTTTCCATCGGCATCCACTTCGAGGCGGCTGTGGGTGACGACGGCGCATTCTTTCGCGAAACCTTCAACGTGTTCGGCCTCTTTGGCGAAGTAACTCAGCGGAATGAACAGCGGGAAATATGCGTTACGATGGCCGGTTGCGCGAAACATGGCATCGAGCTGGCGCTGCATATTTTCCCAAATCCCGTAACCCCATGGCCGAATGACCATGCAACCGCGCACGTCTGATGGTTCAGCCAACTCAGCCGCGCGCACCACCTGTTGGTACCATTCGGGAAAATCTTGATCGCGTCGCGGCGAAATGGCGGTTTCCGAAGCAGCTGGATTCGACATGGCGAGAAACGAATTAAACTCGCAACCGTCAAATGACCAGCCGCCATTTTTCGCGGTGCAACTTTACGCATAGCGTGCGGTTAGTATTTTCAAGCTATGAAAATCAAATCCTTGATGACGATGTCGATCCTGGGCGCGGCGATGCAATTAGCTCCCGTTGCACTGGGCCAGCCTTCAGACCAGCCCGGGAAGGACTGGCGGCACAATCACGACCAGCGTTTCGCGAATCTCTCGCCGGAGGAGCGACAAAAGGTTGAAGCCGCGCATCAAAAAGCGATGCAAGACCCGGCAGTGCAAGCAGCACATGAAAAGATGCGCCAGGCGCACAAGGAGTTTCATGACGCCATGCACGCAGCCATGTTGAAGGCTGATCCGTCGATCCAACCGATCCTGGATAAGATGCCGAAGCGCGAAAAGTCGGAGGATTAGGCTGCTGCTCGGCTAGTAGTTTCGTGCCACCAGTGTTTCGATCCGGTCGGCACCGTCGGCAAAGTGGATGCGGCAAACCGTTCGATGGCGTGCGATCCATAAGGCGGAAGCGGAGTTAAGCTTCGGATTAAAGATGCTTTTGCGATTGCCGCGCGAGTGGGGGCGGCGCGGCATATGCCGGGAGATAAGGGTCAAAGGCAACAAATTTCTAGAAAGCAGCTCTGATAACGTTAGCTTGTAAGAGGCATTTGACACCGGCTAAGTCGACCCGTAATTTCGGTGCCCTTTTTCACGCGTTAATGAAGACGTTTTCTGCCAAAGCGCACGAAGTGGAGCGAAACTGGTGGCTGATCGACGCCAAAGACCAGGTGCTCGGTCTTGTCGCGGTCAAGGCGGCGAATTTGCTCCGCGGGAAAGAGAAGAAAAGGTTCACGCCGCACGTTGACACCGGCGATTTCGTTATCGTGATCAATGCCGACAAAGTGCGAGTGTCGGGAAAGAAAGAGGAGCAAAAGAGTTACATGAGTTTTTCAGGGTATGTGGGTGGTCACAAGTCTGAAAGCGTGAGCGCCCGGAGGATGCGTCACCCCGAACTGTTGATCGAACGCGCCGTACGCGGGATGATTCCTCACAATCGGCTCGGCCGCGCAGTTTATCGGAAACTGAAAGTGTATCGTGGCGAAGCGCATCCCCACGCCGCGCAGCAACCACAGCCGGTTAAATTTGCCTGACCAACTCGCGTAACGAGCAAGTATGGCCGCTACTCAGGAATTCATCGCCACTGGACGCCGCAAGACGGCGGTAGCACGCATCCGCATGACGCCTGGTAGCGGTAAGATCGACATCAACGGCAGAAGCTTTGAAGATTATTTCCCGAGCGCACCGTTGCAAAACACCGTGCTACAGCCATTACAAGCCGCCAAAGTGGTGAATAATTATGACGTGTCGATTAACACCTCCGGCGGCGGCATGACCGGTCAAGCGGGCGCAGCACGCCTCGCGATCGCCCGCGCCCTCCTGCAGGTCGATGAAAATTTGCGCAGAACGCTCAAAACCGAAGGGTTGCTTCGGCGCGATCCGAGGATGAAAGAACGGAAGAAATCCGGGCAGCCCGGTGCGCGCAAACGCTTCCAATTCTCGAAACGTTAAGCAAGTTGGGCTGCGTCCGGGTCGAGCGCAAAATCGTTACGTCCGCAAGCGCGCCCAGATTCGAACTTTACTCGCCGGGAATCTGGTGATGACATACAGTTTCCAACGGAGGTAATCGCATGAAATCGAAAGTCATTTTTCTCTGGCAATTCACTATCGCAGCTGGCGCTCTCTTTGCAGCCGCCCCTCTCTGGGCGCAGGGATATGCCCGACCAGCGCCCCCCACCGGCGCAACGGGCCCCAGTGCTCCTCCGACGACGCAGCAGGAACCTTATCAACCTGACAATCCCTTTTTTCGCAAGAGTTCGCCGAGCCCTGCGGCAAGCGCTGCCGCTGCGGCAGGCGCCAAGCCTTTAACCGCGAAGGACAAGAAGTTCCTGAGCGGCGCAGTAAGTAGCGCAAGCTGGGAAATAGCAACTGGAAAGTTGGCGCAGCAAAGGGCGCAAAGCAGTGCGGCAAAAGAAGTCGCCGCCCGCATGGTTGCCGATCATTCCAAAACGAGCCCGGAATTGGTTGATCTCGGCAAGAAGAAAGGCCTTGGGATTTCGACTGCAGGCGGCAAAGCCCAGGAGATCACAGGAGGGGATTACGACAAGAGATACCTGGATTTGGTGGTGCAAGATTGTCAGGAAGAGGCCAGCCTGTTCGCCAAAGAAGCAAAGTCCGGCGACGATGCCGACGTGAGAAATTGGGCGGCAAAAACCCTGCCCATGATCAAAGAGCATCTTGCCCTGGCAAAAGATGCAATGAGCAAAGCGAAGTAAGGGCGCACGCGTACGAGCCGGCGCATCTTTCGAATCTAAGGTAGGCAAGTCGAGCGCGGCGCGCGGCGCACGGCTCCTGTGTGATCCTGAGTCATGTCCACGCCAGTTAACGTAATCCGTATTGGTATGTGGTCAGGTCCACGAAATATTTCGACCGCGATGATGCGCGCGTGGGGCAACCGCGCAGACACGTTCGTCGTTGATGAGCCGTTTTATGCGTACTATCTGAAGGCGACTCGTAAGGAACACCCTGGCTTCGCCGGAGTAATCGCAGCCGGTGAGACCGATTGGCGCAAAATCGTGGCGCGATTGACCGGACCGGTCCCCAAGGACAGGCGCATCTTTTTTCAGAAGCAAATGACACATCATTTGCTGCCCGAAATCGATCGGGAATGGATTGTCGATCTTGCAAACTGCTTCCTTATCCGCGATCCGCGCGAGGTGATTTTGTCCTATATCAAAAAGAATCCGGAGCCGAGGCTGGAAGATCTCGGCTTCGTCCAGCAGCAGAAGATTTTCGATTTCGTTCGCCAACAGACAAACTCAGTCCCGCCAGCTGTCGATGCCAAAGACGTTTTGCAAAATCCGGAACGAATTTTGCGACTCCTTTGCGATGCAATCGGCGTCGAGTTCGATCGTGCGATGCTTTGGTGGCCGCCCGGCTTGCGCCAGACCGACGGGATTTGGGCAAAATATTGGTACGACGACGTCGCGAGATCGACATCGTTCCAGCCGTACAAAGCGAGACAGGGAGTTGTGCCGGATCGTCTCCGCGAAATTTATGAGCAATGCCGCCAATGTTATGAGCGGCTTTACGAACACAGACTGCATTAAACCGCAGATAACGCGGATAAAACGGATCAAATAATTTCTTTCTTTGTTTATCAGCCAAATCCGCGTAATCCGCGCTCAAAACATGTTTCAGCAATTCAACGAAGAAAACCGCGACCTGATCGTAAACGTTAACGGTCAACTCGTGCGTCGCGACGAAGCGGGAATCAGTCCGTTCGATTCGGCGGTGCAAGGTGGCGACGCGGTTTGGGAAGGACTGCGACTTTACAATGGTCGCATCTTCAAATTGCACGAGCATCTCGGCCGGCTCGAGCGCTCCGCCCGCGCGCTCTCGTTTGCGGAAATTCCGCCGCGCGAAAAAATCGTCGACGAAATCAAGTGCACGCTCGCCGCAAACAAAATGCGCGACGCCGTTCACATCCGCCTCACCCTGACGCGAGGAATCAAACTCACTTCCGGAATGGACCCGCGACTCAACCAAAGCGGTCCGACACTAATCATTCTCGCCGAACACAAAGCGCCCGTTTACTCGAAGGACGGCCTTAAATTGATCACCGCAACGGTGCGGCGGCCGCCGCCCGACGTTCTCGACGCGCGGATTCATCACGCCAATTTGTTGAATTCGATTTTGGCGAAGATCGAAGCAAACAATGCCGGTGCTGACGACGCACTCATGCTCGACACACGCGGCTTCATCGCCGAGACAAACGCCACCCATGTGTTTATCGTGCGCAAAGGCGACTTGGCAACGAGCCGCGTGTTCGCTTGCCCGGAGGGAATCACCCGGGCGACGATCATCGAAATCTGCGCCGCTGAAAAAATCCGCTGCATCGAAACCGATTTGTCACCGGTCGATATTTACGGCGCCGACGAAATGTTCTGCACCGGCACCATGGGCGAGCTCGCCGGAGTCATTCAGCTCGATAGCCGCCTCATCGGCGACGGCAAAATTGGCCCGATGACCAAACGTCTAAGCGAACTCTACGCCCAGCGCACGGCAATCGAAGGCGTTCAGGTTGTCGAGCTGTAGTAGCGGCCGTGCCGGCCGCATATTTCCGGATACCACGCTATGCCAGTCCGGTTCGGACCCCGGCCACCGGTTTCCGGTGGCTCGCACAAACAATCTTCTTCCGGGCGTCGCTTCCGTTAATGATTCCGAACCAGGCGAGCCACTGCGACGAGCATCCATGTAACCGACCAGGCGGCGATGCCAGTGATAAGAATGAAGAACAAAAGCTCAGCGATATAATCCCGGCTTGTTTCAGCGCCGAAGAATTCGCTGCTTACTTTCCGGAACGCGCGCAATTTCTTGGCAGGAAAAATGGCAGAGGAACTCTGCTTGGCGTCGCCGGCCGCTTGAAAGGAGTAATCCGTTAACGGAAAACTCCGGTGAGCATTCTGCCTTGGACTGATTTGAGGTGTTGGTTTCATAAATTTCTAAATTGTAGTGTGATTCCCGAATTCGGTTCGGGATACCGGCGTAAAAAAACCCCGCGTGGTAAGATTCGACCACTGGGGTGCCGCGAAGCTGCGGGCTCCAACTTGGCGAGATCTTAACGAGCCTTTATGCAGTCTGCCCGCCACAGCGGGAGGCGCCAATTGGCACGTTAAACATTTTCATCCATATCTATCTACAGCCGTTTGCGTATTTGTCCAGAATCCCGATACACCATTGGTCATAAGTACCTCTCGTTGTGTGAGAAGTGATCATGAATATTTTCACACGATCAGCGAAGAAAAACTGCCCTGACCCTGTCGAACAGGTCGGCCCGAGACAAATGCCCGAGCGAAACTCTACGCCGGTCGGTCGCGGATCTTAAGGGCAGAAAATCTCCGACGCGTCGGATTATTGATAAAGGTTGCGCAAATTGTGCGATCAGAATTTGATCGCCCATTCTTTTGTAAACAGTCCGATGTTCAGAATCGATTCTCCGCGACCAGTAGCCTTCAGCGCATATTTCAGTGGCTCAGGTTTACCGAAGCCGCTGTGTGCACTTCGCGCGATGTCTTTGATTAGGACGTGGCTGCGGCGGATATTGTCCGGACGCTAACCCGTCAAACCAAACCTGATGATTTGCGAAGCTGGACATCCAAACTTGGAGTGTGCCAATTGATGCCGTGCTCGAAACGGACGTTGCCCATTGGACACCGCGACTGAGCGTTTGCAGATCGTCTAAAATAAAGGCGCGGCGTCCGCCAATTCCAAACTCGCAATTCCCGTGCGCTGGTTCGAAGAGGTGTCGAGAGTCGATTGTCGAGGTTTGAGAGCGCCAGATTTGCGACGCCCGCGCGGACTGGTAGCGTGCGCGAGATGGAAGCTGCCGATTGGGCATCAATGAGTGACGAGGAACTTCTCGAACGCCGCATCTCAGAGCTCAGCTTAGGCCTCCAGGGTACGACAGTCGAACCGCTCATCCGGCAGCTTTACGATGAGCTTTCTGCCAAGGGACTCGCGTTTCATCCGTCCTGTCACGTCGGCGATGAATGGTTCGTGCCGATCGGTATCCCGGCAATCTTCATTCCGTTTTTTCTCGTGCACGACCGGCTGCGCGCGTTGGAGCGGACGATGATGCTCGAGGTCGAGGGAGAGACGCCCGAGTGGTTCATGAAACTGATGCGGCATGAGGCGGCGCACACCTACAGCTACGCCTATCAGCTCCAGCGCAAGAAAAAGTGGCAGCAGACTTTCGGGCAGACGACAGACGAGGAGACGCCAAGTTTTTATCGGCCGCGCCCGTTCAGCCGCAGTTACGTTGTGCATTTGGAGGATTGGTATGCGCAGAGCCATCCAGATGAAGATTTCGCTGAGACCTTCGCCGTCTGGCTCACGCCAGGGCTCGACTGGCGCAAGCGTTATGCTGGGTGGAAGGCGCTGCAGAAACTCGAATACATCGACGAGCTAATGCGCTCGCTCGAAGGCAAACCGCCGACGCAGCTGCCAAAGTATGGTGCCGCCGATTATGATTGTCTGAACGTCAAGCTCAAGACCTATTACGCGCGCAAACGGAAGCTCTACGAAGATACCTATCCGGGTTTCTACGACGCCGATCTGCGGCAACTCTTCGCCGCGCCCGTCGGGCTCAAAGCGAGCTCGTATCTGCGTCAGCGACGACGGCGGTTGATGAATTCGGTTTGCCAGTGGACGAATGAGAAAAAGTTCCGGGTGAACAAACTCCTGACGCGGCTGATCGACCGCTCCGATCAGCTTGGGCTTCACGTCCTCAACGACGATCCGCAGCAGGATTTTCGCGTCGCCTCTTACATCACCACGCTGGTAATGAATTATCTCTTCACCGGCAAGTTCAAGCGGACGAAATAGCGTGAAAAAGAAACTCAAAGTTTTGGTGCTATTCGACGGCATCCGTCCCACGAAGATCGACGAAGACCTGAGCAAGGAAATGAAGACGGAGGATTGGAAAACCGAGGCGAACGTCATGGCCGCGCTCGGCGCCCTCAGCTATACCGCGGAGCATCTTGCGATCTTTGACGATCTCGATCTGCTCAGGCAAAAACTGGAAAACTTCGCGCCCGACGTCCTTTTCAACCTCGTCGAACAGTTCAAGAACAACCCCGGCTTCGACCAGAACATCGTTTCACTTCTCGAAATGCAGGGCGTGCCCTTTACCGGCTGCGGCGCGACCGGTCTCGTTCTTTGCAAGCACAAGGGCATCTCGAAGAAAATCCTCGACTATCATCACATCCACGTGCCGAACTTCGTGATCATCCCGCGCGGCCAACGCATCGTACGACTCAAGCGACCCAAGTTTCCAATCCTGGTGAAGCCTTTGAAAGAAGAGGCGTCATATGGGATTTCGCAGGCGTCGTTTGTTGAGACGGACGAGCAGTTCCGAGAGCGCGTGGCTTTTATTCACGAGAAACACGACAGCGACGTGATCGCCGAGGAATACATTGCGGGCCGTGAACTCTACGTGAGCCTGATGGGCAACCTGCGGCTAACCGTCTTTCCGATCCGAGAGTTCGTCTTTGGCGAAGTGCCGCCCAATGAACCAAGGATTGCCACCTACAAGGCGAAATGGGACGATGAATATCGCAAACGTTGGGGCTTAACAAATCAGTTCGCCGAGGGGCTCGACCCGGCGCTCGTTGCCCATATCGAGGAGACATGCAAACGCATCTACCGTCTGCTCACGATCGAAGGCTACGCGCGCATCGACCTGCGGCTCACGGCGGCCAACGAAGTCTATTTCATCGAGGCGAACCCAAATCCTCATCTTGCGGCGGACGAGGACTTCGCGCTCTCGGCGGATAAGGCGGGCCTGCCATATCCGAAATTGATCGATCGGATCATCCGGCTAGGGATGAAGACTCTTCGGGATTAATCGGCAACCAGCTACGATAGCATGCTGGCTCGATAAAAGCGGCGCGCGACGGCCCAACCGAGATATTCTTTGCGGCGTTGCAACGACGGCAATCAATCCGTCCCTGACTTCAGCCACTCGCTCCAAAGCTGCGGCCGACCGCCAGGATTGGCCCGAGCGTACTCGTAAAAAACGCGGATGAACGCAATCCGGTCCTCAGTATATGGCGCTTTCCAGTCGCCTGGAGCAGCGGGGCGAAGCACATCATAATCATGGCCGAGGAGTTGCTGACGGTGCGCAATATCCTTCAGCGAGACGCGGTTCGCATTTCGCAGCATGTCGTACAGCACCATAAAGGTCGTCGTCCGACCTCGGCCGGCTTCACAATGAAAATGTGCCCAGCCGTTTTCCGGAAGCGTCCGTGCGGCAAGGATGAATCGATCCACTTCTTCGTCGAGCGGGCGCGCATGATCGGTAACGGTCAGGCGCACATAGGCCGCATTGTTGGCCGCAACAATGTCGCGTTCCGTACTCGCCTGCCCGACGGTCACATTCTCCGGTGGGCTCGAGGTGATACCAGGTTTTTTGATCGCGGCTCCCGGATGAACAACGATTTTAGTCCCGGGCTTGAGCGATTTTACGCGCGCCGCCTCGTCTGCCTGGATCTCATTGTAGCTGCGACCGACGTTGGCCCAATCGTTCTTGGCAAACCAACTAACCGGCAGACCGTTGACGAATATGTGCGTCTCCTGTCGCAAATCGAAAACCGTAGCTCGACCGCGCGTGCGCCCCAACAAGAGCTTAAAACCGTCGGCGGTGAATTCTCCTCCGCCAGAAGCACGAAGATCAGCCAAACCGGTGTTGGCGGGAATTTTTTCGCCGCTATTCGCTTTAAGCTCGTCGTCGGTCGTACGGAAGTTCCGCGGCAGACTCTTAGCTAACTTTACGTCAACATCCCAGATCAATACCGGAGAGTCGGCGTCGGCAGGCCGTATCGGCGGATTGTTCTGTAGGAGCGTGGCCGAGGAGCTCATTGCCGGGGTCAGAAGCAGGACTGGCAGCACATACCGAATAGCAAATGGGAGAGACATGAGATTCATCACCCCGCTAATTGCACGCGCACGCTTTCGAACGGGCAAGAAATTTCCGGCAATAATATTACAAACTCGCAATTCTCACTCAAAGTTTCGCTCGCGGAGCGGCGTTACCTATCGGCTGCGCTGCCAAGTCTCATTTCGTTCGTGACGACGAAGCCGAGTCGCTCGTACACAGGGCGGCCTTCGTCGGAAGCATGCAGAACAAGCGAGTCGAGATCTGTTTGGCGCGACCAGTCGATGATCTTCTTTACTAAGAGCGCCGCAAGCCCGCGCCGGCGCCATTCCGGCTCGGTAAACACGTTTACTATGATGGCCTGGCGGCCAACGGCGACGGTAATTTCGCCGTTCGGCTTCATAAGCGGATAAGGCGGAACTTCGCGCAGGTGCACGCCCGCACCGGCGACGATGTGGTCTGGCTCGTCTTCTGGACTAGCCAGCCAACCGATGTATTCACCACGCTCAAGCATACGCTGAAGTTTGTCCCGCGACTGGACGCGAAATGTCTCGAACAATTCCGGGGGAAGCTCGCCCATGTCCTGAAACATGCGCGCGCGATGCCAACTGATCATCTCAACATCGGCAAGCTTAGCCAGTCGAATATTGAATTGGCACATCCCGCGATAAATAAAGCTGTTTCTAAAGCGCACAAATTCCAAACCCGGACAAAAACGTCCAAGGTCCGACATCCAATTCCCTGTTTTCCTGGCTTTCCGATTCGATTCTCTTCGTTCCCCGCAGAATTTTGCATCATACTCATGCGATGCAGGACCCGCTCACACCCATGATGCAGCAGTATCATCGGCTACGGAAAAGTATTCCGACGGATACGCTGCTGCTTTTTCGGCTGGGCGATTTTTACGAACTGTTTTTCGAGGATGCTAAGGAGGCGTCGAGGCTGCTCAATGTGGCGCTGACGAAGCGAAACGGCGTTCCGATGTGCGGCGTGCCATATCACGCGGCGCGAACTTACATTGCGAAGCTGATCAAGACGGGGCATCGCGTGGCCGTTTGCGATCAGACGAGCGAGCCGCAACCGGGTAAAATCGTCTCGCGCGACATCACCCAAATTATTAGCGCAGGCACGGTGAGCGACCTCGATCTGCTCGAATCGAAACGCGCAAATTATCTCGGGGCGGTTTGGGCCGATCGTGGCCTGTTCGGGTTCGCGTACGCAGACCTGAGCACGGGCGAGTTCCGGTTGACGCAGGCGCGGGATCGGCAATCGCTCCTTGACGAGCTGGCGCGCGTCGGACCGGCGGAAGTTCTCATCAGCGATGAGCAAAAGGAGGAGTTTGGCGAAATCGGCGGCGCGCTCGGCTACGACAGTTACGCATTTCTGCCGGAACAAGCAGTCTTCACGTTGTGCGAACATTTCAGGGTCAAATCGCTCGACGGATTCGGCTGCGGGCAAACGCCGCAAGCGGTCGCAGCTGCGGGCGCGATCGTTCATTATTTGAAATATTCGCTTCGCCGCAAAATCGATCATCTGACTTCGTTGCGTTGCGATGCGCTAGCCGACTACGTGGTGCTCGATGCTGCGACGCAAACGAATCTCGAGCTGGTTGAATCGCGGAGCGCACGAGATACAAGCTTGCTCGCGGTGCTGGATCGCACAGTGACACCCATGGGGGCGCGCAGTTTGCGTTCCTGGATCTTGCAACCGCTGCGGGACCTCACCGGGCTCGACTGCCGTCAACAGATGATTGCCGATCTCTTGCAGGAGCCGGACCTGCTGGCGTCGGTTCGCGCCGGGTTGAAATCGATTCGCGACATTCAACGCGCCGTCGGCAGATTGAGCCAGGCGTCTGGTAATGCGCGCGATCTGGTCACGTTGAAATTTTCGTTGCAGCAAATCCCGAAACTGAAAGCGGAATTGCAGAAATTGATTGAGCGCACAAGTTTTGGCAGGGCCCAACCGGTCCGAGCCACACTGGCATCTGGCGCGCCGACCATCGCGGAAGAAGACGGCGGGCTGAATGCCAGTCCGGCTCGGACCGAGCCCGCACTAGCGGTTCGGTTGCAGAGCGAAATCCAGGAACTACCTACGCTCACAAAGAAACTGGACCACGCGCTTATTGAGGATCCGCCATTGGTTTTGAAAGAAGGCGGGATTTTCCGCGACGGTTACGATGTCGATCTTGATGAGCTGCGGCAGGCCTCGCGCGACGGCAAAAACTGGATCAGCGAATTGCAGGAGCGGGAGATCGCGACTACCGGGATCAAATCGCTCAAGGTCCGCTACAATTCCGTCTTCGGTTATTTCATCGAAGTGACGAAATCGAATCTGGCGAGCGTACCGCCACATTACACGCGCAAACAGACTACGGTGGGCGGAGAGCGTTTCATCACGCCGGAATTGAAAGAGATGGAGGGCAAAATCCTCGGTGCCGATGAGCGCGCGAGAAATCTAGAGTACGAGCTTTTCCAAAAACTGCGCGAGGAAACTCTGCACGACCTCGAACCAATCCAACGGACAGCGGAGGCGATTGCGATCGTTGATGTTATTTGTGCGCTCGCGGAAACGGCGCGCCTTTTTAATTATTGCCGGCCACTGCTGAACGATTCATTGCGCCTCGTAATAAAAGACGGCCGCCATCCGGTGCTCGATCAAAATTTAATTGAAGAAAAGTTTGTGCCTAACGATACCTCGCTTGATGGCGAAACCGTGCGGCTGGCGATCGTGACCGGGCCAAACATGGCCGGGAAATCCACCTACATCCGGCAGGTCGCCTTGATCGTGCTGATGGCGCAAATTGGAAGTTTCGTGCCGGCAGCGAGCGCGGAGATTGGTTTAGTTGATCGCGTTTTCACGCGTGTCGGCGCAAACGATGATCTGGCGCGCGGCCAATCAACTTTCATGGTCGAGATGAACGAAACGGCCAACATTGTGAACAACGCCACTGATCGCAGTCTCGTCATTCTCGATGAGATCGGCCGTGGCACATCGACGTTCGATGGATTGTCGATCGCCTGGAGCGTGGCGGAATTTTTGCATGACAAGATCAAAGCGCGCACGCTCTTCGCCACGCATTATCACGAGCTGACGAAGCTGTCAGAAGAGCGCGAAGGCGTTTGCAACTACAATGTGGCTGTGCGGGAGTGGAACGATCAGATTATTTTCCTGCGCAAAATTGTGCCGGGAGGCGCAGACAAAAGCTATGGCATCCAGGTCGCCCGGCTGGCCGGTCTACCAAAGGAAATCCTGGACCGGGCCAAAGATATTCTTGCCCATTTGGAAAATCCTGACGGCGCGGTGGTGGCTCAGAAGGGCAGGAAGAAAAGATCGACAGACAACGCGACGGAGGCGGACAGACCGCAATTGGACTTGTTATAAGATCGTCTCGCGAACTCGGCGGTTGCGCGTTTCGAAATTAGTTTGGCTTAGCGCACGCTTCTTTCTGGGCGCGCACATGCATCCACGGTAGCCAGACCGGGTGGCCGTGCGGAATCACATGACGCCAGCGCGTGTCGAGTCGCCACAAGCCAGCCGTTCGCGCGTGTTCGAGGGCTTGCTCGAATTCGCTGTCGTGCAGACGCCGGTTGATCTGCACGAAACGCGGTTCGGTCTCCGCTTTGTGGGCCGGATAATATTGGTCCATGACGTTGACATAGGTGTCGGGTGACAGGGTCGTGGCGATCCAGCGCATGATTTCGCGGGTGTCATCGGACAAATCGGGCATGACCAGATGCCGCACCAGCACGCCGCGCAACGCCAGTCCTTCCTCGTCCACTTTTAATTCGCCCACCTGCGCGTGCATCGCGGCGATCACGGCGCGGGCGGCATCGGCATAGTCGCTGGCCACAAGATATTTTCGGCAATTTTCGCCGTCCCACAGCTTGAAGTCGGGCATGTAAATATCCACTAACCCGTCCATGAGCTGGATGCTCTCCAAGCTGTCGTAGGCCGACGTGTTATAAACCAGCGGTAGGCGCAGGCCCCGCTCGACGGCTATCACTAACGCCTCGAGAATCTGGGGAACGACGTGCTCCGGCGTAACGAAGTTAATGTTATGGCAACCGATTTCCTGGAGATCGAGCATGATCCTCGCAAGTTCCGATGCGGCAACTTCCGCGCCTTCGCCAAGCTGGCTGGTCTCGAAGTTCTGGCAGAACACGCATCGCAGATTGCACCAGCCGAAGAAGATTGTGCCCGAACCGTTCCAACCGCGCAGGCAATCCTCTTCCCCAAAATGCGGAAAAGCGCTAGCCACCCGGGCGAGCCGTCCGCTTTTGCATACCCCGATCTTGTTGTTGAATCGGTCAATCTCGCAATCGCGCGGGCAGACCCGACACGATCGGAGCGAGTCGATCGCTTCTTCGGCGCGCTGCCGGAGAAGTCCTTCCTCGATTGCTCGCAGGTAAGCCGGCATAAAATCTTTGCGCGACAAAACAAACCGCCCGCCTCCGTTCAGTTCAACCGGGGCAGCATGATGGGAGCGAGGGGAAAGATTCACAGCCGAAAATACGGTCCTAAATTAGTGCGTACCTCGGCCCGCACGCAATCGCCGCAATCCAAAACGGCCGCGTTTCGCGCGGGACATGAAAAACAGAGGGTCTTGCACCATTTGGGATGACGGCGCGGGATGCTGAAATTATAGTCCCGCCAGCGGCGAATATGGCGGTCAAGACCGAAAAAGATCTCAGCGAAATGCAGCGCGGCCACTGGCTCAAGGCAGTGGCGGCCATCGAGCTGCGCAACTTTGGCTACGCCATCTCGCTTTTGCAGGGAATCTTGAAACAGGAACCACAATTTCTGACCGGTCGCCAGTTATTGCGTCGAACCGAGGCCACCAGGCAGAAAACGACAAAAAAAAGCTTCTTCAACATTTCCACCGCGCCGATCACACTAATGAAAGCCCAGCGTGAGATGAAAAAGGACCCCGGGCGGGCGGTGGAAATGATCGAGAAAGTTCTGGAGGGGGAGCCGTACAATCGACAGGCGAATCTCATTCTAAAGGAAGCAGCGGTGGCAGCGGGCTGGCCGGAGATTGGCATTTTCGCGTTGCGCACATTGCTGGAAGAAAATCCGCGCGACGTGAAGGTGCTGCGCGAGCTCGGCCGCTTGCATCACGCGATGGGACAAAGCGAAGAAGAGGTTGAGGTTTACAATCGCATCACCGAAATCGATCCGCTTGATGCCGAAGCGTTGCGGCTGGGCAAAGATGCTTCGGCGCGCGCTTCAATGACGACCGGCGGCTGGACACAGGCGGAGAGTTATCGCGATTTGATCAAGGATAAGGAAGCGGCGGTTTCGCTCGAACAACAGAGCCGGATGCACTTGAGCGGCGAGTCGCTGGATCGGCAAATCGCCGAGGCCTACGCCCATCACGAAGCTGAGCCGCGGAATGTTGATCTTGCGCGGCGCCTGGGCACACTTCATGAGCAGAATGACGACATCGAGTCGGCCATCGCCTGGTATCAATACGCGGCCGACTTGACGAGCGGGAGCGATGCAGGGCTGGTCCGAAAAGTTTCCGATCTAAAAATTAAAGGGACCGAACGCGAGATTGCCGAATACGAGGAATTTCTCGCGACTCATGCCGCGGAGGAAGAGCTTTGCCGGAAAAAAGCCGAGGACCTTGCGGCGGCGAGGGAAAAGCGCGCCAAAATGTTGATCGGTGAGGCGCGCAAACGGGTCGAGCGCAATCCAACGGACTTGCAATTGCGCCTTGAGCTCGGAGACCATTTGATGAACGCCGGCCAATATCGCGAAGCGCTGCCCGAGTTGCAGCGTGCGCGGCAAAATCCCAACGCGCGATTGAAGGCGATGAACCTGCTCGGGCTTTGCTATCGCAAGCTCGGCATGCTCGACTTGGCAATGAAGCAGCTCGAAGACGCGGCCGGGGAAATCTTGTCGATGGACGCCGTCAAGAAAGAGATCGTTTACAACCTCGGATTGGTTTACGAGCAAATGAGCGAGCGAGAAAAGTCGCTCCATTGCATGAAGCAAATTTACGAAGCCGATTACGGCTACAAAGACGTGGCCGAACGCGTGGAAAGCTCTTATCAACAGGGATCGTCCCAGGCTTAAACTTCCCATCGATCATTGTCGATCTGGCCAGGCGCACAGTTGAAAACGTCGACTGGTCTTTTACATCCAGGCGCACCGGAGCATGCGGATCTCAAATGCCGAATGCCGGCATGTTCAACCTGGCAATGTCTATGAAAAAATTCAAAATTATCTCGCGGATTGGAATTATCGCAGTCTGACTCTGCGTCGCGGCTACGGTTTTTGCGGAAAAGCCTGCATCCACAAGGGCAAGTCCGTCACCTGCTTCCAAGGCAAAGGCGGAAGCAGACTCAGCGCAAAAGGACAGAACTTTCATGATGAACGCCGGTAGGGGTGGTCAAATGGAAGTTGAATGGGGAAAACTGGCCGTGCAAACAACGAACTGATGAACCTGGCGAAGGAAGAAGGTGTCTCGCTCCCGGCGGTGAAACCGCCCGGCAAGTGGAAATCGGACCAAGATTACATCAACATGATGGTCAAGGATCATGAGAAAGATCTGGCCGAATTCCAAAAGGAAGCGAGCAACGGCACCGATCCTGATCTGAAGAAGTTCGCCGACAAAACTTCCAAGGTCGTACAGTCACACCTGGACATGGCCAAGAGAATTCAGAGTAAACTGAAATAAACACACCTCGTTAGGCTCAGAAAGTCTTTCGCGACTCGATTGCACGCAGCGCGCCCGAAACGGCGCGCCGCTTTGTTTTGCAAGAATCGATATTACGAAAAGCGGCCTTGCTTTTCCGCAATCACCCGGAATCCTGCGGTTGATGCGCAAGACAAAAATCATCTGCACCCTCGGTCCGGCCACGGAAAAAATCGAAACGCTGCGCCAATTAATTGCGCAGGGCACGGACGTGTTTCGGGTGAACATGAGTCACGCGCAGCCGGATGAAGTGCGCGGTATCGTGCCGCGGATTCGCAAACTGGCGGATGAGGTCGGCAAATCAATCGGCATTTTACTCGATACGCAAGGCCCAGCCATCCGCACCGGTGAACTGAAAACAAACCTGCATTTAGAACCAGGCGACATCCTCGAGTTCACAGTCCGCGGCGCAAAAAGCAAAGAGCGGTACTCGGTTGACGTAAATTACGACGGATTTGCCGAGGACGTTTCAGTTGGCAACACCATTTTGGTGGACAACGGTCTGATCAAATTGCTCGTGCTGGAAAAGGGAAGAAGTCGGGTGCGCTGCAAAGTTTTGACCCGCGCGCTACTCGGTTCGCGCCGTCATATCAATTTGCCTGGCGTACATGTGAATCTTCCCCCGCTGACAAGAAAGGATATCGCCGACGTGACTCTGGGCGCAGAGCTTGGCGTCGATTTTGTGGGGCTAAGCTTCGTCCGAGAAAGGAGCGACATCGAGGAGCTGCGCAAACTCCTTGCGAAGAAAAAGAGCAGGGCGCTAATCGTCGCGAAAATCGAAGACCAACTGGCTGTCCGATCGATCGGCGAGATGATCGAAAGCGCGGATGTGATCATGGTCGCGCGCGGCGATCTGGGCATCGAATGCCCGATGGAGGAGTTGCCAATTATTCAGCGGCGGATCGTCAAGGATTGCATTCGTTTTGGCAAACCGGTCGTGGTTGCAACGCAGATGCTGGAGTCAATGATCAAAAATCCGCTGCCGACGCGCGCCGAGATTACCGATGTGGCAAACGCGGTCTTCGAACAGGCAGATGCAATCATGTTGAGCGGTGAAACCGCAATCGGCCTTTATCCGGTTGAGTGCGTGAAGGTGCTGAATCGCGTGGCGATGCGCATCGAACGCAGCGGCGGCGCGGGTTACGCCGGAGATGCGTTGCTCGAAGACGCTCGGCAGAAGACGATCGCTTCAGCCGTCGTGCTCGCGAATTCCCTGCGCAATTCGAAGCTGATTGTTTTTACGCGGCACGGGACCATGGCGCGTTACGTATCAAATTTGCGGCCACAGCGCGCACCGATTTTCGCCTTCACATCCAGCGAAGAAGTTTACCGGCAACTGGCAATTAGTTGGGGGACGTTTTCGGTGCGGATCGATTTCGCGGATGATCCGAACGAAACGATCGAGTCCGCCGAGAAATTTTTGCGCAAGAACAAGCTCGCCCTGCCCGGCGATCATTTGGTCATTATCAGCGACATTCTAGCTGAAGGATCCCGCTTTGACTGCGTGCAGTTGCGGACTGCAAAATAAATTGCAGAGGCGCTTGTGCCGAGCGTCTTCCTTCCACTCCCCGTTCGCCGCGGCGAACGCCGCTATAACATCGACAATAGTCTTACGCTTCCACCGGCAATTCGACGTCGATCGGCTTCTCTTTCTTGCTCAGAGCACGGCGCAATTTTGAAAGCGCGATGTTTTGCAACTGCCGAATGCGCTCACGAGTGACACCGAATTTTTTGCCCACTTCCTCGAGTGTCTTCGGCTTGCCACCGTCGAGACCGAAGCGCTGGAAAATGATTTTTTTCTCGCGATCGTCGAGCACGTCGAGCAAACCACCGACCTCATTGCGAAGGTTCTTGTCGCGCAAAAGCTCAAACGGAGTCTGCGCCTCTTCGTCGCCGACGATTTCGCCAAACTCAGTCGAATCATCATCGCTGATCGGCGCGTCCAGAGACGCCGGACGAATCGAAACCGTCTTGAGTTGCGAAACTTTTCCGGAGGCGATGCCGATCTCTTCGCCGAGCTCATCATCCGTCGGCTCGCGGCCAAGTTCCTCGCTCATTTGAAGCGAGACGCGGCGCATCTTTGAGATTTTGTCGACCAGATGAACCGGCAGACGAATGGTCTTTGACTGATTAGCAAGCGCGCGTTTGATCGATTGCTTGATCCACCACGCAGCATAGGTACTCAGTTTGCCGCCTTTGGCAGGATCGAAACGTTCGACCGCTTTCATCAAGCCGATGTTGCCTTCCGAGATCAAATCGAGCAGCGGCAGGCCGAGATTGGCGTAATCATGCGCGATCTTGACAACGAGACGCAAGTTGGAGCGGATCATGAGAGCACGCGCCTCGCGATCGCCTTTCTTGATCTTGGCGGCGAGCTCAATCTCCTGCTGCGGCGTCAAGAGCGGGATTTGCCCAATCTCACGCAAATAAATCTTAATTCCGGTATCGCTATCTTCAGCGGCCATATAGCCTTTCTTCATGAAATAAAACAGGGGGGTGGATCGACAAGTTCCCAGCTTTCGTGTTAGCCGATGCCTCCTCGATCGGATTTCTTAACATTCAAGGAACTACTTAACAAGGTTAAATATTCTGATTTCTGACACTTGGCTAGTACGATTTGTTCAATGTTTTTTACATTGGAATGATCCTGGCGCGCGAAGATTTGGCTCTTGTTCCGAGAGCAAGTTTTCTGGCAATTTCGTTGTCCGATGCTGGCGAAGATTTATTCCGCCGCCGTTTACGGCGTGGATGCGTACCAGGTGGAAATTGAAGTCAATGGCGCGGGCGGCGACCCGGCGATCGTGATTGTGGGATTGCCGGACGCGGCGGTAAAGGAAAGCCGCGACCGCGTGACGACAGCGATCGCCAATAGCGGTTATTACCGGCCGCGCGGCCGCACCACAATCAATCTCGCGCCCGCCGACATTAAAAAAGAAGGTCCGAGTTTTGATTTGCCGATTGCGTTGGGAATGATCGCGGTGACCGAGGGAATCGACAGCTCGCCTTTCGAAGATTTCTCTTTCGTGGGCGAGCTCGCCCTAAACGGCTCGGTTCGTCCCGTGAAAGGCGTCCTGCCCGTCGCGCTCGAAGCGCGGCGGCGCGGCAAGCGCGCGTTGTTCGTGCCGGAAGCGAACGCGCGCGAAGCGGCTATGGTGGCCAGGATCGACGTCTACGGCGTCCGCAATTTGCGCGAGACCTTTCAATTTTTGCGCGGCGAAATTCCGTTGCTGCCCACGCGCGGTGATCTGACAAGTTTTTTCGCCACGCATCAGGATTATGATGTCGATTTTAGCGATGTGAAAGGGCAGGCGCACGTCAAACGCGCGATCGAAGTAGCGGTGGCCGGCGGTCACAATATTCTTATGATCGGTCCGCCCGGTTCCGGGAAATCGATGTTGTCGAAACGGATCGCGACAATCATCCCGCCAATGTCGCTGGAGGAAGCGATCGAGACGACCAAAATCCACAGCATTGCTGGGTTGCTCGATGCCGAAAAATCTTTCGTATCGACCAGGCCGTTCCGCTCGCCACATCACACCATCAGCGACATTGGCTTGCTGGGCGGCGGCACATTTCCGAATCCTGGCGAAGTGAGTCTCGCACACAACGGCGTGCTGTTTCTCGATGAATTGCCCGAGTTCAAAAGATCGGCACTGGAAGTGATGCGCCAGCCGCTCGAAGATGGAAAAGTTACGATCTCGCGGGCGGCGGGCAGTCTGACTTTTCCGGCTGAATTCATGCTCGTCGCGGCGATGAATCCCTGTCCGTGCGGATATTTTGGTGATTTGAAACGCGAATGCCGCTGCGGGCCGCTGCAGGTGCAGCGATATCGTCAGCGTGTTTCCGGACCGCTGCTCGATCGCATCGACCTGCACATTGAAGTTCCGGCCGTGGAGTATCGCGATGTCGCGAGCGAACGCCCCGAGGAAAATTCGATGTCGATCCGCGCGCGGATCGCTCAAACGCGGGACCTCCAGCAGGAGCGTTTTGCCGCGGATGCCAAAGTAAATTGCAACGCGCGCATGGCAACACGGCAACTTAAGCAATATTGCAAACTTGACGCCGATTCACATGACCTCATCCGGGTTGCTATGAGCGAACTCAATTTAAGCGCCCGGGCTTACGATCGAATTCTGAAAGTTTCGCGAACGATCGCCGATCTAGACGGCGAAATCGAGATTTCGCCCGAACATGTCAGTGAAGCCATTCAATACCGCACCTTCGATCGCACGCTCTGGGTGTAAGCGTCGACCCGACACGAAAGCTTGAATCTGAAAATGAGATTGAACGCATCTCAAAGGAAACAAACAAATAGAAAATGAAACCGACTCCTATATTGAACCAAGCGCGTTATCGAGATTGTTTTTTCGCGCGTCGTCTACCAATTACGGACTGCAATTTTCAGCCGCCTTCGCTTGTTGATCTTGGCGGCGGACATTGCTCGAGATATCCTGCGCCATCTTTCCGCAGCATCAGTCGCGACTATTTTCGCAAAGAAGCGCGGCACAATTTTGTCATCGAAGCATTCCTTTTCGCCGGGACCGTTTTCAGTTCAGCAGTTGCGCTGGTAATCAGCGCCCTGGCGGCGATCGACTTCTTGCGGGCGCTCGGTTACTTCTGAGTACAAGGTCCAATTGCGTATGCACCGAAACATCCGGGCAGCGTGGTGGATCGCGCCGCTGTACGCACTGCTTTCCGGATGTGGTGGATCAACTCAACCTCTCGAAGAAATATTCGAGCACACTTATCCATTTGATCCCGGCGCAGCCATCAGTCTGACAAGCATCGACGGTTCGGTTCAGATTTATGGCTCGGCTAAGCCGGAGATCCATTTACAAGTCATTAAGAAGGCATACACGGCTGCGCGTTTGCAGGGCATTTTGGTGAACGTATCCGCGCAGCCGAATTCCATCTCGATCGAAACGATCTTCCCACCCAAGAAAAATTGGAGCTTTTCCGACCGCTCCGGCACAGTGGATTACATTATCGTTGTTCCGGAAACCGCTCCCATCGCGCGATTGGAACTAAGAAACGGCGAGATTTCGGTCGCTGGAATGCAGGGCGGCGAGGTCCACGCCAATCTCGGAAACGGCCGACTTTTCGTTCGCAATTGCTTTTGTGATGTCCAGGCACGCCAGGTGACCGGCGCACTCATCCTCATGTACGATTGGTGGAATCCGCGTAAATTTTCCGCCGACACACAGATTGCGGACGGAAATCTTTTCGCTGTAATTCCCGGTGACGCCTCTTTTCACCTCGTCGCCGAGGCTGTCACTGGCAAAATTGGCAACGATTTCGCTGAGAAAGAACAACGCACCGGCGCAGCGGTGACGAAGGTGGACAGCCTGGTGGGCGCATCTCCGCAGGCGACCATCAACCTCCGCGCGATCGATGGGAACATTAAAATTGTTGAAGCGAATCCGTGACTTCCAAATCGAAAACCAGCGCTGTACTATTGGGTCATGCCTTCTTTCGATATTGTCTCCGAAGTGGACAAACAAGAAGTCCATAACGCGCTCAATCAAGCCCGCAAGGAATTAGCCGCGCGCTTCGATTTCAAAGGCAGTGCCGCCTCCATTGCTTACGAAAAGGACAAAATCACACTGACGGCGGAGGACGCTGCGCGCCTGCGCGGATTGCGCGAAATTGCCATCTCCAAACTGTCCAAACGCGGTGTCGATCTTCGCAATATCGAGCAGGTCGACCCTGAAATCTCACCCGTCGGACACGCCCGCCAGGAATTGAAAATCCAGCAGGGTCTCGAAGGTAATAAAGCCAAGGAAATCGTTCAGGCGATTAAGTCGCAAAACTTCAAGATTCAAAGCCAGCTGCAAGATCGACAAATTCGTGTGACCGGAAAAAAGAAGGACGATTTACAAGCCGTCATCCAATTTGTGCGCAGCCGCGACTTCGGCGTCGCAACTAATTTCAAAAATTTCCGCGACTAACTTCTGTCCTCTGTCCTCTGTCCTCTGCCCTCCGGCTACCCGCCTTGCACTGGCGGCATGATGGAAATCTGGTCGCCCGGTTTCAGTTTGTAATTGCGATCGACAAACTCGATGCCCGCGCCAACGAGAATGCCTGCGTCGCGCGCGCGCAAGGCGGGCATTTGCTCATAAATTTTCGTCAGCAGATCGGCGACGCTCGCTCCTTTCGCGAGGTCGACGGTCAACTCCTGCGCACCCGCCAGATCGCGAAGTTGCGCAAAAAATTTCACCCGCACTTTCATTCGTTAGGTCGCCCGATCAATTCCCTCCGCAGAAGCCCGATGCATGGCAGATTGCGATAGCGCCCCATGAAATCGAGTCCATAGCCAACCACAAACTCGTCCTCGATTTCGAATCCGACATAATCAGCATCGACCGGTTGTTGGCGCGCTTTCTTTTTCTGCAACAACACGCAAATGCGAATGCTGCGTGGCTTGGCCGTTTCCAGTTTTTCGCGAATCGCACTCAGTGTTCCGCCGCTATCCAAAATGTCATCCAGCAAAAGAACATGCCGATCCATCACGTAGGGTAGCGTGATTTGTTTGAAAATCACTTCACCGCTCCTCTGCGCCTTGCCGTGATAACTGGCCACACTCAGACAATCCAATTTCAACGGCAGCGGAATTCTCCGCAACAAGTCGGCCATGAACATTAAACTCCCGTTCAAGACGGCGATGACGGTGAGTTCGCGCTCGCGATAATCATTTGAAATTTGCTCAGCAAGCTCATCCAGCCGACGCTGAATGGCCGACTCATCAAAGAGCACGCGCTCCAGGTCAGCCTGCATTTTCAATCATCATGCCGTGCGCAAAAAATTCAATGGTGCCAGGCTCGCCCGCGGTATCGAGGAGCGACTGCTGACGCGGAAAATTGTGCCCGGTTTTCGAGTCAGAACCTGCCCGCATCTTGCCGGAGACTCTGCCGGCTACGAGCAAACGAGCCATCGGACCCTGCCGTGATGTCCTCGAGACGGCATGGCGCTGTTGAAAAGCCGACCAGCACGGCGGTGGATTGAAAGCGCCGTTAGGCGCGACCTGTTTGTAGATTTGGAGCCAATAAATTAATCCAAACTCCGTAGGAGCGGCATGGGAAATCAGCCGCCGTTTCATGCCGCTCCTAAAGGAGCTTGGCGGGTGGGAGATGGATTTTTGCTATAAACATGTCGCGCCTAACGGCGCTCCCGCGCTTCAGCGCCGGTTTTTTAACCGAGCCAGACGGCATGTTGAACTATCGTCCCCACGCGAAAAATTTAATACCGCTGCCACTTGAGATAAACTGATCTTATGCGCGTCCTACAGGAACGATTAGAAGTGCGGACCAGCGGCAAAGGTACCTATGAAATTACGGACGAGATCCAAGACAAGATCGACAAATCAGGCGTGCGCAATGGAATGGTCACAATCTTTGTCCAGCACACCAGTTCCAGCCTGACAATGATGGAAAACGCGGCTCCCGCCGCGCGACGCGATGTAGAAAGATTTTTCGACAAGCTCGTGCCTGAGCACGGTGACTACGAGCATGACGACGAAGGGGCGGACGATATGCCCTCGCATATTCGCATGGTGCTGACTCGCACGAGCGAGACCGTGCCAGTTGTCGATGGGAAAATGCAACTCGGCACCTGGCAGGGAATTTTTCTCTTCGAACATCGCCGTGCGCCGCATCGGCGTCGGATTTGCCTGACAATTATCGGCGAATAGCGTGTAGCGGCAGTCTGTGACCGGCGAAAGGAGCGCGACCTTCCAGGTTGCGTTTGGAAGAATCGCAAGCGAGACGATTGCGCTACGTTCCGTTTCTTACAGAGCGCCGCTACAAAAGATTGTAAATCGCGTCCACCAACCGTAATGATCTCTCGTTAGGCAAGACCGATAGTTCCATTTGATTCATCACATAGGCAAAACTGATTTTGTTCTCCACATCGGCAAAAGCATGGCTGCCGCCCGCCCCAGGGTGTCCAAATGAAGATGTCGATGGACCGAACATTCGCCGCGGCGCATCTTTCGAATCTTTCATGAAACCGGCGGAAAACGCTGTCGGTATTTGAAAAACGCGGTCAATTCCGTCGGAGAGAGTTCTCGTCATCCAACGAATTGTCTTTTCCGAAAAGAATTGTCGATCTTCCATTCGGCCGCCGTTGGCCAGCATTGCGTAAAACTTCGCCAGCGAATTGACGCTGCCGATTCCACCGAAAGAAACGATCGGCTGCGCGCGGATTTCCGGTTTGTTCATCGCGCTCACTGCCTCCAACCCGTTCGGTGACGTGAAAACTTTGTGCGCAAACGTGCCGCTGCTCGCAACATCGAGATAAAATTGTTTCGGCTTCGGAGGTTTACCCACTTTGGGAGCATAAATCGTCGCCACCCGCGCGTTTTCAGTTTTCGGCAAGCCGATCCAGATGTTGAGCTGGAGCGGTTCGGCGAACGTTTTGCGCCAATATTCCCCTAACGAGTCTCCGGAAATTCGCCTAACAAGTTCGTCGAGCAGGAATCCGAAGGTGCGCGCGTGATACCCGTGCGCCGTTCCCGGAGGCCAATTCGGCTTTTGCCTTTCCAGCGCGTCGATGACTCCCGCGTAATCGAGCACGTCCACGCGTTGATCTAACGCGGCCAATCCGGCCGAATGTGAAAGTAATTGCGCGAGCGTGATCCTTTCCTTGCCGGCTCGCGCAAAATCCGGCCAAAACTCAGCCACGCGCCTTTCGATGCCGATCTTGTGTTCTTGCAACGCATACAGGGTGCACGCGCCCGCCAGCCCCTTGGTTGCCGACCAAATCAATACAATCGTGTCCTTCGTCCACGGATGCTCTCGCCGCGAATCTCGAAACCCGCCGTGAAGATCGACAAGCGCTTTGCCCTCCTGCCAGAGGGAGACCGCTGCACCGAGATCGCCGAGCTTCTTGAAGTTTTCTTCGAACAAAGGCTGCAGACCCTCTTGAAATTCATCGGCATTCACTTGCATTGACGAAATTCTGTAGTCGCAGGCGTGTCGCCTGCAATCACGAACCAGCAAGGCTATGGCTCGGCAGCCCACGGCTGCCTCTACAGAAGACAAACGCGCCTAGAGGAGCGCCTGGACCGATTTCAGGTCGGGATCGCGCCTGGCGATTTCGCGGAACGACGCGTCCATTTTGAAGCTTTTCTCGAGATGCTGTTGCGCGTCTTTCGCGTTTCCGAGCAGCGCCTCATAGCAACCCATGTTGTAATAATAGATTGGCTCTTTGCGGAGCGTGGTAGGGCCTTTGAGCAAAAGCTGTTTGGCTTCAGCGGTTTTGCCGAGCTCATGCAGACAAAAACCAGCATGAAGAAATCCGGCGCTGCACTGGGGAGCGGCGCGGCAAAGTTTGCGACTTACAACAAGCGCGCGACACCAGCTTTTCCGCCGCATCAAATGATGCAGGCGCAGTTGCAAAACTTCGGGTCGATTTTGAGACTTGCGATCGATGGCATTCAACTCGGCAAGCGATTGGCGTGTCATGCCTAGCTCGGCATAACCGCAGGCCGCTCTAAATCGCCGTTCAAAATCCACATACCGCTGTTAAGCAGAACGCTTGCCAAGTTGTCGTGGTCAGCCGTCGCCGCCGGTCCCAATCTTTCGAAAAAAATTGTGACGGCCTTGCAGCGTTTCCCTGCTACGGCACGATAGTCAGCGCTGGGTACAACCCGCTCTAGTTGTAGCCACCGGTTCGCCGCGGGACGAATCCGTCCAGTGTGCGGACCAGTGGCCGATCCGCTAAGGGACTTTACGCGTTGGAACGCGCCACAGGCGCGTGGCTACAGCGCGTTTCTACAGCAGGAGCTCTTCGAGTTCGTTCAACCGGCGCCCGAATAATGCCAGCGTACTCTGTATTGGCGCGGACGCGCTGATGTCTACGCCCGCTTCTTTCAACGTTTCCAGCGGAAACTTGGAGCCGCCCGACTTTAGGAAGCCGAGGTACCTCTTAACCGCCCCCGGTTCTTTCGCGAGCACACGCTCCGAAAGGGCGATAGCCGCTGAGATCCCAGTTGCGTATTTGTAAACATAAAACGCGCCGTAGAAGTGCGGAATGCGCAGACATTCCAAGTCGAGTGGCGAATCGAGCACGAAATTCTCGGCAAAATATGTTGCGAGCAGCTTATGATATTCCGATTTGAAGACGTCGAGCGTGAGGGCGTCGCCACTCTCCTCGATTTGGTGGATGACCTTTTCGAACTCGGCAAACATCGTTTGCCGAAAAAGCGTACCGCGAATGTCGTCGATCTGCCGGTTGATGATGTAAGCGCGCATTTTCGGATCCCTGTTCTGCTCCAGCAAATGATGCGTGAGGAGGTCTTCATTGAACGTTGATGCAACCTCGGCTAGGAAAATCGGATAATCGTAATCCTGAAAGCGCTGCGATTCTTGCGCGAACCAGGTGTGCATCGAATGCCCGGCCTCGTGCGCAAGTGTATAGACATCAGCGAATACATCTTCCTTGTAATTCATCAAAATGTAAGGCGGCGCACTGTAGCTGGCGGATGAAAACGCACCGCTGCGTTTGCCTTTCGTTTCGTAGCGATCGCACCAGCGACCGCGTAAGCCTTTCCCTAGAACATCGACATATTCTTTTCCGAGCGGTTGTACCGCTGCCAGGACTCTCTCGACTGCTTCATCAAACGGGATGTGGGTTTCGATTTCGGCAACGAGCGGCACGTAAGTGTCATAGTGATGAAGCTCTTTCAAACCGAGTACCCGCCGTCTCAAATCGAAATAGCGAAACAGCGGCTTCAAATTCGCGCGAACGGATTTGATCAATTCTTCGTAAACCGAAACCGGCACGTCGTCGGGAAACAGGGCGGCTTGGAGTGCCGATGCGTAATTTCTTGCTCGCGCGCGAAAAATGTCAGCCTTAACCGAGTAAGCAAGCGACGCCGCGAGCGTGTACTGATGGTCTTGAAACTCGGCGTAAAATTGGTGGAAGGCGCGTTTCCGAAGCTCAGCGTCGCGTTTCACCAGAAACGAACTGAACGAACTTTGAGTAAGCGGTTTTTCACGACCGGTCTCGTCGGTCAACACGCCGAACTTCATGTCCACGTCGGTAAGCTGCGAGAAAGTATCGTCATAACCGCTGAGCGCGGCGCTCCCAAGGGCGAGGATGCGTTCCTCCGATTCAGAAAGCACGTGCGGCTTCATTCGCCGGATTTTGCGCAACTTGATCCGCCAATCGGCAAGCGCAGGATCGACAACGAACCTGGCGAAGGTTTCGTCATCGATCGCTTGAATCTCCGGAACAACGAAAGCCGATGCCTCCCCAATCTTCGTCATCAAATTCTGCATCTGTCCGGCGCGGGCGAGGTACTCCGTGTTCGCGCTGTCTTCGGCCAGTTGCAGCGAGGCGAAATGGTAAAGGCGCTCTAGTCTGAGATCGATCGCCTTCTCGAATTCCAGACACTCGGCCAGATTCCTGGCAGACGCGCCAACTTTGCCTTTGAATTCTTTAATTCGCGGGTAGGTCTGCTGCACCCACACAAAATCCTCCTGCCACTTGCTCACATCCGCGAACAGATGCGTCAGGTCCCATTTATCCGAATCGGAAACTTCAGTGCGCGTCGGAATGGTCGAAGGCATCAGATCATCGAAATCCTTCCTCGCCTTCTTTGTGCAATCGCGGGCCTTTTTGCTCGAGCGGTTCACATGCTTCGGAGATTGGAATTTGCGGGCAACTGTCGATCCATTTTTCCGAATCGGGTGCGGCCCAGCGGACAGCATTTCGCAGCACGCGCTGCACACTGGGATTGAAATAGATCGGATAGATCTCGTGACCGGGAGCGAAATAAAAAATCTTGCCATTGCCACGTTTCCACGTGCATCCGGAACGGAAAACGTCGCCGCCTTCGTACCATGAGATGAAGACGATTTCGTCAGGCGGCGGAATGGCGAAGGGCTCGCCGTACATTTCCGTATTCTCAATTTCAAAGTAACGGTTGATCCCGCGCGCAATGGGGTGCGCGGGACTGCAAACCCAGATGCGTTCTTTCTCGCCGGCCTCGCGCCACGTCAGCGAACAGCTCGTGCCCATCAAGCGCTTGAAAATTTTCGAATAATGCGATGAATGCAGCGCGACAAATCCCATTCCTTCCCAGACTCGCTTGAGCACGCGATCGGCTATTGGGTCTTTGACTCTGCCGTGGGCCGCGTGGCCCCACCAGATCAGCACATCGGTTTCATCGAGAATTTTTTCACTTAGGCCGTGTTCGGGTTCATCAAGCGTGGCGGTGCGTACTTGTAATGTTGCGGCCGCCCCGAACGATTTCGAGGCTGATCGCAACCGCCCGTCCGGTCCGCCAACCGGACGGACTCGTCCCGTGGCGAGCTCGGACCCGGCATCGGCGACGCCGGCTACGACATCATCGATCTTAAGCGCGTCGGCGATGCAACCGTGGATGCCGGCTGGGTAAATTTTCGCGACGATGGGATTTTTGCGCTCGTGAACGTTTTCGTTCCAAATCGTCACCCGTAAAGGCGGAGCCATAAAGAATTGTAGGGCGGCTGTGTCAGCCGCCGCAACCGACGTTTCACAAAAGCACCCTACAATTGCGAACGCAGCGCCCTCACTGCCGGGTGACGGGCGATTTTGCGCATTGCCTTTTCCAGCAGTTGCTTGCCTGGCGCGATCTTGTGCCACGGCGATGCGCCCGATGGATGCGGTAACGGGATAAGGTCAAAACTGTGTCCCACGCGGCGAATGCGAAAGTTTCGGCCGATCACTTCCTCCAACGTGGTGCATTCAATGAATTGAGCGATCGCCAATCGCCCGACCGGAATGACGAGATGCGGACGCAAGATCTGGATCTCATCGTTCATCCACGATGAACAATTGCGAATCTCGTCCGGCGCCGGAACGCGATCCGTGCCGCCGGGAGATTTGCCCGGGAAACAGCGACAAACCGCAGCAAAATAAATTGTCGATCTGACGACTACCTCGTTTATTCCGCAGAATTGTTCGAACCAGCGGAAGAGGGTCTTGCCGGCGGTGTGGGCGAATGGCCTTTGCAAAACCGGCTCGCGCGGGCCGGGTGCCTGGCCGATCAACATCACGTCGCTCACGAACGCGCCGCCCGAAACTGGCGTTGATTTCATCCGCGGGCAACGCCGGCATTTGACCAGCAGCGCTATATGATGATCGAGCGCGACTTGTTTGTGCGGCGTGGTAACGTTTTTCAATGGTCACCGACGAAAGATCGACAACAAGAGGCTGAGTACGATGCTGATGATGATGCAGGTGACGATCGGAAAATAAAATGCGGAGTGCTCGCGCTCGATCCGAATGTCGCCCGGCAAACGGCCCAGCCATTTCGGAGCAAATCCGCTCCAAAGGATTAAGCCCACGATTGCTAGGACGACACCAACGATGACCAGGAATTTTCCAAGCTCGCTCATGCAGAGAGAAGGTTGCGCCGATTGCCCAGAGGCACAAGGTTGAGTGGTATGGCGGTGCAGTTCAGAGATTATTACGACACGCTAGGAGTTTCGAAAACGGCGACCGATGAGGAAATCCGGAACGCTTTTCGCAAGCTGGCGCGCAAATATCATCCTGATGTTGCCAAGGATAAAAAGGCGGCCGAGGAAAAATTTAAACAGATCAATGAAGCCTATGAGGTCCTGAGCGACCCGGAGAAACGCCGGAAATATGATCAGCTCGGCGAAAGTTGGAATCAGCCGGGCGGATTTCAACCGCCGCCGCAGTGGGGAGCCCAGCAGCCCGGCGGGGGATTTTATCAATGGGGCGGCGAGAACGGCGGAGTCGAATTTGAATTCGGCGGAACGGGGTTCAGCGATTTCTTCGAAGCGTTTTTCGGGGGCGGCCGCGGCCGATCGGCGTTCGGGGGATTCGGCGGACGCCAGGCTACGGCCGAGCGCGGGCCCGACGTCGAAGCGGACATCATGGTGACGCTCGAAGAAGCTTTGCATGGATCGACAAGAACGGTCTCGCTGCGCCGGGCTGGCTCAAACAAAGTCGAAACTTATCAGGTCAAAATTCCACGCGGCGTTCACGAGGGGCAACGCATTCGGCTTGCTGGCCAGGGCGAAGCGGGCGCGCGGGGCGGAAAAAGCGGCGATCTGTTCTTGCGGGTGCGGCTGGCGCGACATCCGGATTTCATGGTGGAAGGAAGCGACTTGATCCACGAAGTAAAAATCGCCCCGTGGCAGGCCGTTCTCGGCACCGAATTAAAGGTGCCCACTCTGGAAGGAAGCGTGCGGCTGAAAATCCCGCCAGGTACGCAAGGCGGACAGCGCTTTCGTTTGCGCGAACGCGGTTTGCCAGGAATCTCGGGAAGGCGCGGCGACTTCTACGTCGAAGTGCAAATCAACGTGCCGAAAAAGCTAACGGAACGAGAGCGAGAAATCTGGGGTGAACTGGCAAAATTGCATGGCGGGTAACCATTGTCATGTCGAGCGAAGTCGAGACATCTCTTGATAGCTATTTTTTGATCGACGCAATCGGGATCAGTATTAGAGATTCCTCGACTTCGCTCGGAATGACAGAGCTATGAAAATCGCGCTCGGCTCCGATCACGCCGGTTTCTGTTACAAAGAAAAAGTGAAACAACTGCTCGGCTCGCTCGGCCACGAAGTGAAAGATTACGGGGCGTTCAGCGAGGAGCCGGTCGATTACCCGGTTTTCATCCGACCGGCGGCGGAAGCAGTGGCGCGCGGCGAGTGCGAACGCGGGATTGTCTTCGGCGGGTCGGGCAACGGCGAAGCGATGGCGGCGAATAAGGTGCATGGCGTGCGCTGCGCACTGTGCTGGAATGAAGAAACGGCACGACTCGCGCGCCAGCATAATGATGCGAACGTCCTTTCCATCGGCGAGCGAATGATCCCCGAAGAACTCGCGTTAAAAATCGTGCGGGTTTGGCTGGAAACGCCATTCGAAGGCGGGCGACACCAGAGACGCGTCGACCAATTGAACGCGATGTAGTTCGTTAGGCCAGGCGATCAACGCAAACGGCAGCTAGAAAAACGGCGCTGACAAAGGCGTTGCTCTGAAAGAAAGCGCGATTGATCCCCGTAATATCGAGTTCTCGAGCACTGCGATGCTCAAAAACCAGGGCCGCCGCCACCAGCGGCATCGCCCAAAAATAAATCGGACCAAGCTTCGCCACCAAACCAAAGCCAATGAGCGTGGCAAACATGGCGACGTGCAGCAACTGAGCGAAGCGCAAACTTCGCGCGATACCCAGCTTCAAAACGAGCGAATGGATGTTTTCGCGCCGGTCAAAATCGTAATCCTGCGTCGCATAAATCAAGTCAAAACCGGCGACCCAGCAAATTACGCCTAAGGCGAGGATCATTGGCGCAAGATCGACATGTCCGGTTTGGGCAATCCAGGCGCCGATCGGCGCAATCGCCAGAGCAAGGCCGAGGAAAAAATGCGTCGCGGCCGTGAAACGTTTGGTCAGAGAATAAAAAAAGACGACGGTAAGGCCGATTGGCGACAACAAAAATGTCAGCCGATTGATTGTCGCGGCAGCGAAGAAAAAACCTGCGGAGCTTAACAGAAGCAAGATCACCACCACTGGTTTTGGCAGCAACAAATGCCGCGTAGCCGTCCGCGGATTGCGTTGATCGAGGGACCAATCAACCAAGCGGTTGAAAAGCATTGCGGCCGTGCGCGCACATACCATGCAGACAAGGACGAGCAGCACGATTCGCGGCGAAGGCCAGCCATTCGCCGAGACAATCAGTGTACCGAGTGCGAAAGGCAGCGCGAAGACAGTGTGCGAAAACCGGATGAGCCGAAGAAATCGCCCGAGCGGCCCGAGCGGCCCGCCCAGCTTGCTCATCGGCTTAGCTGGTCGATCTTGCAGACGCATCGGGCGAGTCAGAGATCGAGATCTAACAATTGCTGCAAGCGCGCCTTGGCGCCGGAAAGAATCGGCGTGCCGTGCGCAAAAAGGAGGCGCTCGGCTTGTCGGGCCGCCAGTTTGCGGAGCGAGCGCCGCATTTCCTTTGCGTTCCGGCAGTATTTCGGAGGAAGAAAAGTGAAACCATACGGCTCAAAATTAATAAGCGCGTCGCCCACGATTAGCGTCCCGCCGCCGGGTGAATGATAAAGTGCGATCTCGCCTGGTGCTGCGCCGTCGATTGTTACCACTTCGAGTTCATTTCCAATTCGCTGGCCGTCGTCAATTTTAATCAGGCACGAGAGTTCCTGCTCGGGCCAGCTTTCGGCGTGGGCGAAGACCGGCGCCATAAATGTGTTCGCATAATCGTTCGCCGCGCGCCGATGGTTGCTATTGGTCACGATCACGCCGCTGACAGGGGCGACATCCATTAGGTCCGCTAAGCCCTCTGCCCCTAGCGGGATTGGATCAACAATGTAAAGACCGTCCGAGGTCACGATGGCGCTGGAAAAGAGTTCCGCCTTGACCGAGGAATCGTACTCTTGCCAGACGAAAAGTCCGGGAAGCAATCGGTTGAGGTCACGGGCAACAGGCATTGTTTTCGGCACAAGAACTTGGATTTTAAGCGAAGGGAAGCAAGGGGGAACGGGTGGCATCCCAGCTGCTATATTTCCTATAATTGTCAGGATATGATCACTTTCTCCTATCAAGCTCGCGACGCCTCTGGCCGCATCGTCTCCGGGATTCAGGACGCGCTCAATGAAGATAATGCTGTAACCAGCCTCATGGCGCGAGGCCTTTTGGTGCTTTCCCTCCAGCAAAAAGCCGCCGCTGCCCGGTCACGGAAGCGGGTTTGGTCGGTCAAAGAAACTGACCTTGTGCTCTTTACGCGCCAGCTCGCCACAATGATCGACGCCGGGATTTCGCTCGTTGAAGGCTTGAGCGCACTTTACGAGCAAGCTGATCCCAAGCGGCAACGTAGCCTCCGACACGTCATCAGCGACGTAACTACGCGGGTACAGGGCGGTGAAACTTTTCACGAATCAATTTCGAAACACCCACGGGTTTTCAATCGGCTCTTTGTTAGCATGGTGAAAGCAGGCGAGGCGGGCGGCTTGCTCGCCGAGATTTTGGACCGCCTGGCCGGCTTTCTCGAAGCCAGCGCACGCTTGCGCAAGAAGGTCAAATCGGCCATGACCTATCCGGTCATCGTCGTCTGCATCGCTTTTGCCATCACCACATTTCTAATCGTCAAAGTCGTTCCGATCTTCGGCGAAATTTTCAAAGACTTCGGCGCGAACTTGCCCGCTCCGACCCAATTCCTCATCGACGTAAGCAATTTCGTTCGCGGCGAGTGGTACTTCCTGCTCCTGGGAATTGGCGGGATCATTTTCGGTGTGCGCGCTTTCGTGCGTTCCAAGCGTGGCAAACAGCTTTCCGATCGCTGGCGCCTAAAACTGCCGGTGTTCGGTCCGCTCCTGCGGAAGATTTGTATGTCGAGATTTGCGCGCACCTTCGCCCAGCTCATCCGCAGCGGCGTGCCGATTCTCGAAGTGCTCGATATTGTGGGCGCCTCCTCAGGCAATCACGTTATTGAAACGAGCGTCCGCGCAGTCAGTCAAGATGTTGAGACAGGCGACAATCTTTCGACCGCCCTTTCCAAGCAGCCAATTTTCCCGCCCATGCTGTTGCGGATGGTTTCCGCGGGCGAAGCCACCGGTAAGATCGATGCCATGCTGGAAAAAATGGCCGATTTCTGGGACGAGGAGATCGAAGCCATGCTCGACGGGCTCACCTCGTTGATCGAACCGATGCTTATCGTTTTTCTCGGCTTAATCGTAGGCGGCATCGTCATTGCGATGTTCCTGCCGATTTTCAAACTCAACGAAGTCGTTTCTCAGAGCAAGAGCAACTAGGGAGAAGCTCGTAGACAGGGAGGGGCGGATCGCAAGGTCCGCCCCTTTTCTCCTTTTGCCTGTTCAACGAAGATCGACAAAAGCAAAACTCAAGGACACCCGTGGAAGAACTATTGCGCAGCGATTTCTTCGAGCGAGACGATATGCGAAGGATCAACGAGATCACTAAGACCAATCTCATTCATGATCGCGACCAGCCGCTGGCTGACGGCGATAAATTCTGGATGTGGCACTTCGTAGCTACGACCATCGGAAAGGTGGACGCGGAACGGCCGGAATCCCGGACCTCTTATCCGTTTTCTCAATTCGTCGCTATGCATACCAAAACAATTTAACAATTATTCCCGCTGCGGTGCAAACCTCATCCAACCCTGGCTTGCGACACCGATTTCACTTTGCCGTACATTTCGTGATAAATGCGCTCAATTGCGATGGCGGGATCTTCCAGCATCATCGATTCCTTGATTACACTGGCGTAGATCGGGAAGGAAAACGGCGAGACCGCAGGCAGCTCGCGCAACTTCCAATCCACGTTCTCTACCGCCTCAAGGAATCGATACGCTTCCTCCGCGTCCAGAAACGTGTGTGTCGCCTGCCGATAAGCTTCCACCAGAAGAGGATGATTGGGTTCGTGCTTCTCGAGCACACGAAACAAAACTTCATTGCTCCAGCCTAGTTGTTTTCGCTCCCGTCGGCGGCCTGGCAAATTGCGTGGCACCATCAAACCAGTCTGGGCGATGCCGCGAAATTGCCACTTCACCAGCTCCGATCTACGCAACGCGCACTGCAAATCTCCTTCCGCGCGCCCGCGTTCAAAACAAAGCCTCCACTCTTCCAGCGGCATTTCCTGAAATGGCCGCAGCGTCAGCAAAAATCCATAATCGTCGATGGTGACCAGGGCGTTGCCTCCGATCCGGCTTTTCACGCGCCAGGCCACAATGCGCGAAAGCGCGTCGTTGGCGCTGCGCCCGATAAGCGAATGAAAGAAGTAATGCAGACGCTCGCCATCGCGATAAAGTTCGATCAACATTTCCTTCCCAATCGGAATTTCCGAGATACGCATTTGGGAGCGAAACTGCTCGACAATGGCTTCTGCATTTGCGCGCGAGACATCGTAGTTCTCCACCAGCCAATCTACTGGATCTTGGAAGACCGCCCTCGCGGCTGTCACAGCGGACATGCTCTCTTCCAGGTTCGCTGCCAGCTCCGATCGCAATTTGCGCACGGCTCGAGCCAGGCCGGAAGTGAGCGGCATCTTCGCTGCGTTCCACCGCGGCACCGTGGGCAATTGACCATCCGCCCGTTCCACGAACACTTCGTTGACCCCAGTATCGATTAGTCTAACGACCCGGCCGGCCAGGACAAAGCGATCGCCGATGCTGAGTTGTTTAATGAAATTTTCTTCCACTGAGCCGAGGCGGCGCCGCTTGAGCAAAACACCGACAGATCCTTCCGAAATAATCGTCCCGATGTTCGCGAGCAACTCGCGCCCAACCCGGGGTTGCGCCAGCGAGACAACTCCGTTGTCGATCTTAACTTTGCCGAAAAGATTCGAGTACTGTTTGGCCAAGGAGGCGCCGCCACCTTCGAGATAATTCAGAATGCGATCGAGCTCTTCGCGGGTCAGATCGTGAAATGGGAATGCTCGCCTAACGAGCGCAAAAATCTCATCTGCCGGAGTCGGTTCTAACGCCGCAATGCCGACGATTTGCTGCGCGAGCACATCAAATGGTTTTGCCAGGACGCGAATGTGGTCGAGGGCGCGTGCGCGAACTAGTTTGGCTGTAACAGTTGCTTCGACGAGATCGTTCACGTTCGTCGCGACGAGCACGCCGTGACTGGTGCGGTGGAGCGAGTGTCCGGAGCGCCCGATGCGCTGAATGGCGCGCGAAACTCCTTTCGGCGTCGCCACCATCACCACCAGATCGACAGCACCGATGTCGATTCCTAGCTCCAGGCTGGTGGAGCAAACGACCGCGCGCAGCTGGCCATTTTTCAGGCGGTCTTCCACTTCGAGACGAACGCTGCGATCGAGCGAGGCGTGGTGCGTCTCAATTTGATCGGACAATTCAGGCAAGAGTTCTTTCAGCCGCAATCCGATTTGCTCCGCGGCAGAGCGGACGTTGGTAAAAACGAGGACCGATTGCTGGCGGATAATCAAATCGGCCAGCTCGGCGTAAAGCCGCACACCGGTGTAGCCAGCGGGTGGATACGGATCGCGGCGAATCGGCGAGAAAACTTCGACAATCGATTCCTTTTCCGCCTGCGCTTCTCCAACGAGGCATTGCCGATTCTCTCCGACGAGAAAACGCGCGAGCAAATCGAGTGGCGCGGCCGTGGCGGATAAACCAATCCGGCAAATCCCTGTAGCCGCCCCGAACGCTTTCGGGGCTGACCGCAACCGCCCGTCCGGTCCGCCAACCCGGCGGACTCGTCCCGTGGCGAGCTCAGACCCGGCGTCAGCGATGCCGGCTACAGTTTTCTTGCGGAGACGCTCCAGGCGTTCAAGCGAGATCGTCAAATCAGCGCCGCGTTTGTTTCCAGCGAAGGAATGCAGCTCATCGATAATGACGAACTGACAATCGTGGAAATGCTTTGTGTAACTTTCTTGCGCCAGCATTACGGCAAGGCTTTCCGGGGTGGTCACGACAAATTCCGCGCCCTGTTTCCGGAATTTTTCTCGGTTGGCCGGACTCGTGTCTCCGGTTCGGAGATGGATGCGCCATTCTTTTCCCATCGACATGCCGGCGATCGGGGCGCGCAAGTTTTTTTCAATGTCGTAGGCGAGCGCGCGCAGCGGCGAAACGTAAATGCATTGGACGCTCGCAGCCGCGCCGAAAGCCTTCGGGGCTGACCGCGACCGGCTGTTGGACTCCGATCTGGCGTCGGCGATGCCGCCTACCGCCTTGCGCAGAAGAAAATCGAAAATGCCGAGAAATCCGGCCAAAGTTTTGCCGCTGCCGGTGGGCGAAGTCAGTAAGATCGATTGCCGATCCCAAATCGCGGGCACAGCGAGCAGCTGGGCGTGGGTAAAGTTTTGAAAGCTCTGGCGAAACCAGCTCATCAATCGCGGATGCAAGCGCCGGGCCACTTCCCTTTCGGTTGCTGCCGTTTGCCAAATCATTTCGCAATCTGGCGAAGGCCCGATTGCCGGTCTAGCTCCGAGCTGTCAAAAACTTGACTCCTTTAACCAGTACGCATTAGCGGCTCTAGTGGGTCAGCGCCCTAGGCGCGGTGTGTTTATAGAACGCCAACCATCCAAAATACATTAGCCCTGCAGGAGGCGACATGTTTCCCTTTTGTCAGGATAATACAGGCCGCTCCGGCGGAGCTTAAACGTTTTCTGGCCCCGCTGAAAAGCCGGCGCTGAAGGGGGGGAGCGCTGTTAGGCGCGACATGTCTATAGCAAAAATCCATCTCCCAACCGCCAAGCTCCGTTAGGAGCGCCATGAAACGGCGGCTGACTTCCATGCCGCTCCTACGGAGCTTGGGATTAATTTATTGCTCCAAGTCTACAAACAGGTCGCGCCTAACGGCGCTTTCAATCCGCCGCTGTGCTGGTCGGCTTTTCAACACAGCTAGGTTTTCTCATGGGAGCATTCTATTAAACATGCCGAGCCGATGGCGCTGCGCTGACCGCTTCCAATATCAATAAAGCGGCCAAGTTGACTAAGGAGTCCCGTGCGTGCTTGGACTAGCTCGAAGCTGGCTTTGGCTCCGTGAAAATCGGCGCTGTGGAAACATCCTTGGCATCAAAAGCCAGTCCGTGCCCGTTGCGCTGAAGCGATTTCAAAATGTTCGCGACGTTTTGCGCGGCAGCCGTGGAATAAAACCGAACTAACCCGACAGTCGTGCGCGAACCAAACACCGTGATCATGATGGTGTCGTCATCGACTGAGTTCATGAAAACGTGGCTGCCGTTTCCCTGATGATAGAGCGCGTTGAATTCGACTTCGCCGATCCGGCGCGCAAGCTCGCGGGTGGCCGCGAAGGATCCAGCAGCCAGCGCGGCGATAATCGTGACGTCCATCAAGTTCATGTCGCCAAATTGTGAGATAATGTTGCCGCCGCGGTCGATCACGACAGTGAGTTCGGCCTCGGTTTTTTTTAAAAAATCGCTGAGCACGTCCTGGAGCGTAGCGACGTCTTGAATGGTCAGAACCGGAATTGGGTTCATACTGTCACGTTGTCGTTGTGGGGGATCACGTTCTGGGCCGGAATAGCGACGGACACAGGAGTGGCGTGGGGGACTTCATTTTGCTTGCTGAATTTGTGCAACAAGATTTGCGAAACCGCGTTCAACACCGCGAAAACATTCTGCCCGGTCGTGGCAATGGCTTCAAAACTTGGCAGTCGCCTTTTTCCGTTATTGAGGACGTACTCCATGTAATTGACGGGAGCGATGTTCGTCAGGTCGCGCTTGTTGTATTGAAGCACACACGGCACCTCGTCGATGGACATGTTTTGTCGCGCGAGATTTTCGGCAAGATTCCTGAAGCTCTCGACGTTTTCTTCCATTTTTTCCCACTGCGAATCGGCGACAAACACGACTCCATCGACGCTGCGCAGGACGAGCTGCCGGGTGGCGTTGTAGATCACCTGGCCAGGCACGGTGTAAAGCTGAAATTTCGTAACAAAGCCTTTGATCACCACCGCGTTGAGCGGCAGAAAATCAAAGAACAGCGTGCGCTCAGCGGCGGTGGCCAGTGAAACGAGATCGCCTCGGTTTTGCGGATTTATCCGCTGATGAATGTAGCTCAAATTCGTCGTTTTCCCGCCGATCCCTGGGCCGTAGTAAACGATTTTGAACTGAATCTCGCGGCTAGCGTAATTAATGATCGACATGCGGAGTTCCCGGTTGTGCAAACTTGTGTGAAAGCTTCTCCACCAGCTCGCTCACCTGCGTTTGCGTCTCGGATGCGAGCGCCGCTGCATCGCTGTGCAGTGCGGCCAGGCAAACATTTTCTTTCATAAAAAACGTGATGGCTGAGTGCACAGACCGCAGCGTCATGGCGTCCAGCGGCCCCAGTCTGCTTTCCAGCATGTGCGCATCGATCCTTTGTAGCAAAGCCGGTGCCACCGCGCACAAAGCATCCGCTCCGAGTTCGGGCGGAAAATTCCCCGCCAGGCTCAAGCCATCGGAGAACATGATTTGGCACGCTTTCACGCCCGGGAGTTGGCAGACGCGCGCCACCACTTGTTTGCCATCGATCTTCTCCTCGGATTCGATGTCGATCTTTGGTTCGCCAGGCGCCTCATCGACCGGTTTTTCCGAAATCTTGGCGACCGGCGGCTGAAGACGCTCGGCGTCTTCTTTTGCTTTGATCGAGAAGGGCGTTTCGAAATCCGCCTCTGCGAAACTCTTCTGTTGATCGTCGCGCATCTTCAAAACGCCGTCGGGAAGATTTCTCAATACTTCTGCTAATGGCAATGCAACCGCCGTCTCCGCCGGATCAATGATGAACAATGCACGCTGCGGTTCCGGCAGCGCTTCGTGAAATGTTTTTGCTGGAACAACTACGCGCCCACTGACTAACTGCGGCTGCACGAGGCTAAGCGGGAACTGAACTTGAACATCTTCCCCTACCCCGCTGGGATCGCCGTTCAATTGAAACGCCGGAACATTTTGCAAGAGTGGTTTAAGCGCGAGCGTGATCGTGGCCGCCCCAGTCTGAATTTGTCCGGAGGCTTCGCCGAAAGCTGACGCGACTTCTGCAAGGTGGAATGTTGGAACGTCGGCCTGTCGGATAATTGGCTTTTCCGGCGCTTCGGAAGTCTTTGGATCGGCAATCTTCTCGGCTGGTTGGAACGGAATACTCAACCGAACGGCGGACGGTGCGGAAGTAGTTGGAACGGGCGGCCCGCTTGAGGCTGGAACTCTCTCAGAGGCGGGCGCACCCGTTCCGTTCGGCGGAAGTTGAAAAGGAATTTTCGCAGGAGGCGCCGGCGGCGCGTCAAAATCAGCCGGCGACGTCGGTGAACTTTCTGCCGGAAACGTTTCCACCTTTGTCACACCCAGGGAAATGAGCGGATGCGGTGATGCCGATTTTGATGGTGTCGATCTTACCGTCTCACGCGCGACGGCCTCCGGTTCGGCAGAAGCAATTGCCTCGGCGCTAGCCTGTTCAACCGGCACTGGCGGGAGCGACGAAGATTCCAGCGGCTCAACCCGCGTTCCGAAGCGCTCAGTATCTTCAATCGTCGCTTGCAAAATTGGCGTTTCGAATTGCGGAATGCGCGGCTCGCGCACTTGATCGCCGCGGACCCGTGCGTTGCTGAATTGCTCGAGAACTTTCTCGTACGGCAATGGCACACGCGTCGGGTCAGTGGGCACGACTGTGCGCAGGAAAATCTCAGGCACCTGTTGATAAAGGCTAGGCAGGGAAATACTCGGATTGCGTTCTGCCATTCCCTTTTCGATCTCGGACGCTTTCAACACGACGCTGCGCTTAGAATCGATGAGCTCAACCGGCCTGATGTAATCGGCCGGAATTTGCTCGATGAAATCACTGAGCTGCAGCGAAATAGCACGCTCCATTCTCGGTTCCAAGGCCATCGCCAGCGCCCGGGGCAAATCGCGTGCGCGCGATGGGACCGGGCCCGGGGCCGAGATGATCTTGCCGGGGCCCAGCGTCAATGACGGCGCCGTGGTGGAAGGCGCGCCGGCCGCAACTAGAAACGGATCCGGCCGGGCCGAATACTGCCTCGTGTTAGGCAAAACTGTTTTGCTCAACCCATGGCTAGTTGCCGTTTGGGCCCGACCAGGAGCAAGCTCTGTTGCCGTGTCCTGCTGCGTTTTGACAAGGAACCGCGCACGAATTTTCTGGAAAAGATCGACAAATGGAATCGTCATTTTGCCTTAATGGTCCTCCGCTGTGACGCGCCAGACTTCTTCCAGGGTGGTCATGCCTTCGAGCGCTTTTTCCACGCCCACTTGCCGCAGCGTTTTCATTCCTTCGTTCATCGCCTGGTTCTTAATCACCGAAGCCGAGGCGCGCTTAGTGATCAAACGGCGAATGGCTTCGGTGACCGGCAACGCTTCTATCAGTGCCATGCGCCCGAGATAACCGCGCCCTTTGCAACGGTCGCAACCGGTCCCGTGGTAGAACACTGCGGCTTTCGGGTCCGCTACTCCCAGTTTCTCCAGAATCTCCGGCTCCGGCACAAATTCTTCGCGACAATTTGCGCAGACGCATCGGACAAGTCGCTGCGCGCAGGTCATCAAAATCGAGCTGGAAATCAAAAACGGCTCGATGCCCATGTCGTCCAGTCGTGTGATAGCCCCGGCGGCGTCGTTTGTGTGCAATGTGCTCAAGACCTGATGACCGGTGAGCGCCGCCTTCACGGCGATGTCCGCCGTCTCATTATCGCGAATTTCGCCGACCATCACGATGTCAGGGTCTTGGCGAAGGATGGAGCGCAGAGCCGAGGAGAAATCGAGCCCGATGTCCGGCCGCGCCGCTACCTGGTTAACGCCGGCCAGCTCGTATTCAATCGGGTCCTCGACTGTGACGATGTTGTATTGCGGGCTATTGAGTTCTTGGAGCACCGAGTAAAGCGTGGTCGTCTTACCCGAACCGGTAGGTCCGGTGACGAGAATCATCCCATGCGGGGCGTCGATCGCTTTGCGGAACTTGGCAAGCGTGTCCTGATCCAGGCCCATCTGGTCGATGGTTCCGGTGAGAGAAGATTTGTCGAGGATACGGATGACGATTTTCTCACCGTGCGCCGTCGGCAGAACGGAGATACGCAGATCAATCTCTTTGCCCATGATTCTGATGCGAAACCGCCCGTCTTGGGGAATTCTTCGCTCGGCAATGTTGAGGCCGGCCAAAATTTTTATTCGTGAGGCAATCGCTAACTGCAACGCTTTGGGCGGCGATTGCGCCGGCATCAAATCGCCGTCAATGCGATAGCGCAGCTTGAGTGTATTTTGGAACGGCTCGATGTGAATGTCTGACGCTTTCTCCTTGACCGCTTGCGCAAGAATCAAGTTGACGATCTTGATAACCGGCGCGTCTTCGCTGTCGTGCGCAAGCCGGTCGAGATCGATCTCTTCCCGCTTCGCCTGCTGCACCTCGACCGCGTCGCCGGCCTGCACCGCTTGCTCTGAAACTTGCTTCAGCACCTGGCTCATGTCGCCGGCGCCATGCACGCCGCTCAGCGCATCGTTGATCGCGCGCTCGGTAGCGATCATCGGCACGATCTGAAGCCGGACGCGCCGTTTCAAGTCGTCCAGCACGAGCACATTGGTTGGGTCGGCCATAGCCACGAACAGCTTGCCGTTCAAGCGCGCGATCGGCACCAGCTTGCTTGCTTTCGCCATGTCGCGCGGCACGATCGACATCACCTCTTCCGGCACGCGCAGCCTGGCTAGATTGATCGGGGGCGTGTTGAGGCAACGCCCCATGCTGAAGGCCATGTCCTGCTCGGTCACGAATTGCCGATCGGTCAGGATTTTCAGCAGCCGGCCGCCTTCGGTTTTCCGAATGGTGACTGCTTCCTGAAGTTGGTTAGGCAGGAGCAGCCCGTCCTCGATCAGGGCGTCGGCAATGCGTTCTCCGAAAGATTTGCTTCTCATGTCGATCTTTCTGTAGGCACGCTGTCGAGCCGGTAGATGGACTGGAGAGATTTGGAAATAGCGGATGGCTTCGCCAAATACCACGCGACGGTGTAATCGAGCGATTGCTGCACCGCTTCGCGCCCGGCCGAATCAAAGGGATTGCAGCACGCCACCATCATGGTGCGGCTGACCAGATCGAATGGCACGAAAAGACGCCCGAGCGTGAGATAATCGGGCAACATCGGCGCGACCTGCCGGTCGGTGTCGTAATATTCCAGCGGCACATAGGCGAATTTCGTCCGATCGATCAGCGCCGAGAGCACCGCTTCCAGCCGGTTCGCGTCCTGTTTGCAAAGTTCATCCAATAGCGAGATCGCCATCGACTTACCGGTCAAATCTTTGTTGGCTTGCTTTACGTTCTCAAGCGCGGCATTCACCTCATCCTCGGTAAAGAGCTGCTGCACGATCAAAAATTTCGCGAGATGATCGTCCCCGCGCTCACGCAGATTCGCCACCCGGCCAAAATGCTTGTCTTGTCCAAGATCGACATCGATCAGGGAACCTTCGTCCGCACGAGTCGTCCTTTCGATTAGCCCTCCGGCGCTCTCTTTCACGATCGCTTCCCCCGAGGCTTGGAGGCGCGCTTCGATCTCGCCGAGCATTGCCAGGATTTCCGGCGCGTTCGGCTGTTTCACGAGAATAGACTCGTACTCTTGCAGTGCCAGAGTGTAGGAGCCGGAGGTATAATACGCTTCTGCTAATTTCCGCGAGGCCCGCAACGCCTCATCGTGCCGGCCGACCTTGTGGTAGGCTTCCTTCAGGATCTCGAGCGATTGATAGTCGTCGGGCTGTGTCTGAGTGATCGCCTCAAACATCGCGATCGTCTGAGCGATCTGATTATGTTCGTCTTCTGACAGCGTGTGTTCCAGCACGGCGCATTATAAAAGCTAGAACTATGCCCCCTATTCGCTGGGCACCGGGATTTCCCTCTTAAACTTGCAAATTTCTCAAAAGTGAACTGGAACCGGATCGCACGGAGGTCGCCGATTTTAATTGGATCAATCAGCGGTCCCCGCCGCGCCAAAGACCGGCCGTTGGGCTGTGCTCTAAGCGGACTGCAACCGTTCAACCCGTAATTGCCGCTGGTCAGAAGCTGGCACTTTGGTGTACAATCGTCTCACACCACCCCAACCTCGTTTGCAAATCTCAACCCGCAGCCCCTCTGATCTTTCGATCCGCCGAAGGACGGATTCGCCGCGGCGGAACCCCGGTTCGCAACCGCGCCCCGTCCTGCGCCCTCCGTCCTCTTGCTCGCGAAAGCTTTCGGAGCTGACCTCTGACCTCCGACCTCCGACCTCTGGCTTCACTCTCATCGAGCTCATGGTCGTCATCATCATGATTGCCATTCTCGCGGGCCTTCTTTTCCCCGCCTTCAACGGCGCCCAGAGGCAAGCGAAAAAAACGCAGGCCAAAAACGATTTGATGCAAATCGTGACCGCGGTGAACGCCTATTACACCGAGTACGGACAGTATCCGACGAGCCCTACTGCGGATGTAACTTTTTCAACGACTAACAACACGCTTTTCGACATTCTCCGAAACATGACGGGAACCACTCCCGGCAATACGGCGAATGCAAGAGGCATTGTTTTCATCAATGTTCCCGCAGCAAAGGATCAGACTAATTCTAAGTCGGGTATCAAAACATCGAGCGGTGTATGGTACGATCCATGGGGAAATCCTTACAACGTGAGCATTGACGGCAACTACGACAACCAGATTGCCAATCCGTATTCATCAAATGCTGGACCCAATCCCCTACAAGCCGGAGTGATTGCCTGGTCGCTGGGGACTGACGGCGTGCAAGGTACTGATTTCAAAGCTTCCGACGACGTGATTTCCTGGCAGTAGCCCGCGCTTGGTCGGGATTTAGAACCGCGGATCCGCCTTTGCTGAGGCTACGGCGTGACACGTTACGCAGATGTCACAGATATCATCAACAGAAGGCAACGAAGGGAACGAAGATTCCCGATGTTTGTCCAGATCAATTCTTTGTTTCCTTCGTTATCTTCTGTTTAAAATCCGCTGCTGTGCACGACGGATATCATGAACAGAAGGAAACGAAGATTGTAAGGTTCGCCGGAACGGGGCCTTGTTTTTCGTTATCTTCTGTTTAAAATCCGCCGCTGCTGTGAGCAATTCAACAGAAGGCAACAAAGGAAACGAAGATTCCCGATGTTTGTCCAAATTCGCTCTTTGTTTTCTTCGTTATCTTCTGTTTAAAATCCGCCGCTGTGAGCAGTTCAACACAAGGAAACTAAGGGAACGAAGATTTTTCCCTGAGGTCTCTGTGCAGATCGAACCTTTGTTTTCTTCGTTATCTTCTGTTTAAAATCGGCCGCTGTGCACCCGCTTTATGAGAAAGCAGACAGGCTTAGTCAGCTAGTGATCGGCGCGGCGATCGAAGTCCAGCGGCATAAAGGACCTGGGCTCATCGAGTCGATTTATGAGCGGTGCTTGTTACGCGAATTGGAACTACGTTCGGTTCCAGCGACGACGCAAAAGATAGTTCGCGTCGAATACAAAGGCCTCGTCTTTGATGAGCCGCTTCGGTTTGACGTTCTTGTGGACGGCTGCTTGCTCGTTGAGCTGAAGGCTGTGGAAACTGTGCATCCCTCCAGCAAAGCGCAGCTGTTCAGCTACATGAAGTTGTTGGACGTTCCCATCGGCTTGCTGATCAATTTCCACGAGCCGGTGCTCAAGAACGGCATTGCTCGAATGATTTTGCCAGGAGCAAATAAAACAGAAGAAGATGAAGCCAGCGATGTTTTGCTTTAGTCCGCCGATAGAACGATCTTCGTTTCCTTCGTTATCTTTTGTTGAGAATCTGTTGGGCCTGTAGGGGGCTCCGATACAAGCTGGATTTGCTGCAGATGAAAGACGCCTGATTTCAGAAATGACTTCGTGCAGGTAAACTCCCATCGATTTCCACGCACCGCCGTGGTATGCGGAATGACCAACATCAACGCGAGCTCGTCCTCCGCTGGATAATCGCTCATTACCAGGCACGGCCTCACCTTCGCCGTTAGCCCTAAATCGATCCGCCAGATTTCACCGGGAACCGGTCTGGGCATCTTTTTCTTCCATCACGTCCAACATGCGAAAGTTTTCGTTGGCACGACGATCACAATCGCGAAGCAGCTCCGCTTCTTCTTCCAAGTCGAAGATTGCGGCCGCAATGCGGCGGCGTTCTTCCCGGGAGAGCTTGGGGAGTTCAGCAAAAATTTCGGCCGCGCTCACGATGTATCAGGCTAAATCGTACCAAAGTAAATTTCAAACTCGAACCGAAGGTCTAACCGCGGATTGCCGACCGAGTTACCGTTGCAACTGAAGCGGATCCGCCAAATGACGCCAAAAAACACCAAAGGTTCAGAGTCGGAGTCCAGAAGTCCGAGCCTCGAGTCCTTTTCGTTGGCGTCATTTAGCGTGTTTGGCGGATCATTTTAGATCATCTGCGGGATCAGCGTGATCCGCGGTTTAAATCCCGACCTTGCTTTTGCTCTGTCCGGGCTGGCTTCCTGCCTCTCCGAGCTGTCGCTCTACGAGCAGGAAGCCGTAGGGGATACAGAGTAGGCTCCGAGGAGCCAGAGGCTGCTTTTTCAGCGCGGCTTTCCGTTTTTGTCTTTCTGTTTCCGCGCCGCAATCATCGTCCGCGCCACTTGCTGCAACTGCTCCATAATTCGGACCTTTTCCTCAAGGGGCAGAGCGACCAGTTGCCGGCGGCGCTCCGCTTTGGCTCGACGAATATCGTCCCGAGAAACGATGTTCATAAAGGTTCGAGAAATCGCTTTTTGAAATCGTTCCATTTTCGTCCCAAACCGTGCCGATTCAAAATTTGTGCGAGCCGCTCCTCGTCGGGGTGACCTTCGTGGATAAACTGGATCAATCGCGCCAGATCTTTCGGCCGACCGGTTTCGAGACAAATGGCCATCAAATGCTCCTGGGTAAAAACGTGGGTGGGGACACCGGCAATTTCGATGCGGGTAGCCTGAGCCAGCGCTTCTCGTTCCAAATCAGTGCTGGCAGTGAGAAATTGAACTGCCCAACCCTCCACCAGAATTCCTTCTCGCTGCGCATTATATCCTTTTCGCGTTAAGTAATCGTAAATCGGTTTTAAATCGAGAAGGCCGCTGGCATCGGCTTCCCAGAGAATGAAAACATCGATATCAAGCGTCGCACCTGGCTCGACATAAAGAAACGCCGCCACCGCGCCGCCAATCGCATATTTTCCAATCACACGCTCGGATTCCATGTCGTTCAGGACGCACAGTGTTTTTTTTAGATTCATCGGCAAGAACCGCCCCCCGCAAATTATACCAGTTCCAGAGATTTCCGGTGCACAAAGTCTGAACCCTGAACCGCGGATCCGAAATCCGAATTCGACAATCCAAACCTAACCGCGGTCCGCCTTCGCCGAGACTACTCCGAACTCCGAATGCTTTCGCCCGTTCGCCAGTCGCCAATCCGGAGTTTGCACAATCCGGCTAGATCGTTGGGCATGCCGACGAGGCGACGGTGCACCATTACGGATGCATTTTCGGCGAGCCAAGCAATCTTTCGCTCGATACTTGCACCGATTATTGGATCGAGTTCAGCTAACTGCGAATCCGCTCGCGAGCTTACTTCGACTCGGTAGCCCATGAGACATGTCGGGGCTTCCAGGCTTTAAATTTTCCTTCGAGGTCTTCCTGTCGGGCCTCGCGCAATTCCGCCATGATGCCGGTGTTCTGCGCCGTCAGCCAATCATAGAGCTCATCAAGCGTTTCGACCGACGCGAGCACTTCTTTTGGAATTTCCACGGTCTCACCTGGCATGACGTTATTCTATCTTACGGAAGGAAGAACACAATCTACGCTCGTCTTTGGTATCACTCGGAAGAGGTTATTCGCATCTACCGTATTCAACATCGCTCCGAAGTTTATCGAAAGCTTTAACCCGACCTCCCCCTCGATCTTTCGTGTCATTTCGCAGCCTGCCCGTCCTGGTCACAGCCTGCCCGTCCTGGTCGCCGGGGCGACCGTGGCGGGTGGCGACCGCGGCGGATGCTTCGCAGGCGAAGAACCTGACTTCATTATCTGGCCTGTTACATAGATGATTTTAATTGTCCGTGAGATCAGCGTCATCCGCGGTTTATCCGATCCGTTTGTAGGGCTTTTTCTGACGCCTGATTTTTCTCGCTTTAGGAGTCGGTATAGAATATGAGCGGAGGCCAAGATCTGTTTCCGTGAAGAACCGCTCGCGAAGTCCCCGATCGACCCCTCCTGCGCCAATGCGCAGTTCCAGTTCGCATCTACCGATTCACGCCTGCTCGCCGTCGAGAGGTTCACGCCTGCCTGCCTCGGCGGGATTCACGCCTGCTCGCCGTGGCGGGATTCACGGACCTCCGTCCTCTGATCCGCCAAAGGACGGATTCGCCGTGGCGAACCTCCGACCTCTGCCTGCCACGCCGAAGCGGTGCGAAGGCGGGACCGCTGCCTTTACGCTGCCAAAGCTACGTGGGCGCTTCGCCTTTACATTGCAAAAGGTGCGTGCGCGTACCGCGTTTACGCTCATAGAATTGCTGATCGTCACGGGCATCATCGCGCTGCTGATGGTGCTGGTCATTCCCGCTTTTACGAACATCAAAAGCGGCGGCGACGTCACCCGCGCCGCTTACACGATCAAAGGGGTGCTTGAAACCGCCCGTACCTACGCGAAAGCGAACAATACCTATGTATGGGTCGGATTTTTTGAGGAAGATGTCTCGCAACCGTCAACCAACCCAGCCACAGCGGGCACTGGGCGAATTGTTATGTCGGTCGTAGCGTCAAAGGATGGAACGACGGTCTATGATCCGAGCAGCCCCGCGACGATTGATCCAACCAAACTAACCCAGGTCGGTAAGCTGACGAAGGTTGAGAATGCACACTTTGCGGGGGACACGTTGTTTACGAACACTCCTTCGACTCCTACAGGGTCAACTTTTAATAATCGTCCGCCCGTCACATACCGCATTGCGAGTCCTCCAAATTCGAGTCCTTCAACTAATTCGCGCACTCCCTTTCAATATCCTGTGGGAAGTCCGGCGCCTTCTGCACAGTACACTTTTGTGAAAGCAGTCCAATTCAGCCCAGGAGGCGAGGCTCGAATCGACAATAGTGCCGACTATACTCTGCAAACAGCGGCTGAGATTGGGCTTAGAGCTACACACGGAACCACTGTGGACATAGTGAGTCCGAACGTTGTCGCCATTCAGTTTACTGGCGTAGGTGGCAGCGTGACAATTTATCGCAAATGAAACGCTCTTTACACGCAACTGCTGCGTTTTCGCTGGTTGAAATAACCTTGGCCCTCGGCGTTGCGGCGTTTTGCCTGATTGCGGTGATGGGGATGCTGCCCGCAGGGCTAAAGACTCAACAAGGAAGTGTCAACCAGACGAAGGCTAACGCGATTATTGTGCAAATTACGGCCGATTTACGGGCTGATGTCCGACTTCCGCCGGGTCAAGCTAAGACAGACCAATTTGGCCTGAATAACCATTGGGCGGCAGTGGCGACACCAGACACTATATATTTCACAAACGACCTGGAGCAGACTGGCGGTGTGAACCCGGCGACTGTCCCGACGAATCCGCCCGCCGTTTTTAGAGCTACCGTCACCTATCTGTTTCCACCGACAGCCACAACGTCAATAGCAAAGATAAGTGTCAGCTGGCCAGCGCAAGTCGATCCCGCAACGGGTGTGCCAGCCGGATCGGCAGAAGCGTTTGTCGCTGTCAATCGATGATTACAAAACCGTTCCCAGCCGTAACCGCGCGTCGTGCACGCGATGGCTTCACCCTTGTGGAATTGCTCATTTCAATTGTGGTCATCACGATAATCATTCTTATGATCGCGCAGCTGATGACCAGTGCGACGGCTGTTGCCCGGACTGGCAACAAACACATCGATACCGATACTCAGGCCAGGGCCGTCCTCGACCGGATGGCCCTTGATTTTGCACAGATGCTGAAACGAACCGACATTGATTACTATATAAAAGCACCCGTCGGCTATAAGAACCCGAAAGCACACGGTAGCTATAACGGCCTAAAGTTGAAGGTCGGAGAGCAGGGGAACGATCAGATCGCCTTCTTCAGCCAGGTGGCTGGCTACAACTCTACCTCTTCGACGTCGCAAAGCCCGGTTTCTCTGGTAGCTTATCGAGTCAATAGTGCTAGCACTACTTTGCCATCCTACCTCACCCTTGAACGCATGGGTAAAGGGCTGCTTTGGAATGGCATCGATACAACAAAGGCGAACGCGCCATATCCGATCGTTTTTTTGCCTGGCCAAATTGCTGCTGGGACCGGACCTTGGGCAGGGCCGTGGTATGCGGCAGTCAACAACGACAACAGCGGCAAAAGCACTGATCCAGATTACGAGACCATCGGACCCGGGGTCTTCCGTTTCGAGTACTATTACTTACGCAAGGACGGCAGCATCAAAGATATTCCTGCGATATCGCCTTGGGTTTTCACACAAAATGGAGTGACTGTGACTCTCAGTGCGAACCTCAATGCTTTCAGCGACGTAGAGGCCGTCGTGGCGGCCATCGCCGTGATCGACCCCGCAAGTCGCTCGCTACTTTACGATGCGAGCAATTCAGCCGACCCCTACCATCGCCTCTTTAGCATACTTTCCGACATGGCCGACTTCAAGGACGCGAACGGCAAGGGCGTCGGCGCGCAGAAAGTTGGTGATGTCGAAAATAACTGGAACCTAGCGGTTCAGAGCGCTGCTAGCACAGGCAAGACCTCCGATGGCTCGGCCTTTCCACCGGCTGCGGCCTCGGCGATCCGGATTTACAACCGCTACTTCGATGTGAGGACCCCCGCTCAGTTCTAAGATGGGTGCGCGACCTCATCTTTGCTCTTGTCGCGACCGCGGCGCGGCGCTCATTATTGTTCTCGCCCTCGTCGTGCTTTTGACCGGCTTGGTGCTCGCTTACTTCTCGCGAACAACTGGCGACCGCCAGGTTGCACAGGTAAGCTTCAATCAAACAAAGGTCGATCAAGTAGCCGCAAGCGGCATGGACCTTGTCATCGGCGGTCTCAGGCAGGAGATCACCGGTCCAAACCCTACACCGACGCCTCCCTATTTACCTGCGACTGCCGCAAACATGCTTCCGCTGCGCAGCGGAAATCCGGCCGGCGTCCCCGACCCGATCCCCAATTTGATTCGGCGCAGCGTTCGCGCAGATCCGATCCCGGCGCCGGGTGTTTCAAGCCTTGCCTCGGCGCTGAACTCAACGACCAACGTCTCGGCAAATGGACGATTCATTACCAGTACGCGCTGGAACAGCCACTATCTGGTTCCAAAGAAAACGCCGGCGACTGATGATTCTATACCCATAGACGCTTTTACCAATGCAACACCGGATTGGGTTATTCTTACTCGCGCCGGCCCGGTTGCCTTTGCCGCGTGGGACCCTACCTTGGCGGATGCGACGCCGACTAATACCAACTATTCTGTCGGGCGCTATGCCTATGCTATTTACGACGAGGGCGGCCTATTGGATGCGAACGTTGCCGGCTACCCCAGCGGCACGACCGCGGACCAACCCGGTCGTAAAGGGCCTGTCGCCTTGGCCGATCTAACAGCGCTACCTTCTCCCATCCCGCAGGCCCAAATAGATAAAATCGTCGGGTGGCGCAACTACGGTTCAATCCAGCCAACCACGGCTTTCGGGACCTTCCCAAATTTTACCTTCACAGCCACTTTGGCGACTAACTACGTCAACAACTTTGTTTTGTTCAATACGACCGGGTTCACGACCGTGCAAACCAACGCAGCAAATGGTCAGACCGATCAAGTGTTCAGCAATCGGAAGGAGCTAATCGCCTTTCAAAAGACTACTGGGTTCTCTGCCAATGATCTTCAATACCTGGGCACTTTCCTCCGCGAACTTAATGCGCCAACCTGGAAGCCTTCGACCCCCACTACCCCCACTGTAAGCTCAATCGCTTACGCGACTCTGGCCAACACGCCAACTGCTAGCACTTCAACTGCGATAAACCGCGACCTTCTCTATGTGCGTGTGGGGGTGCCCGTGGGTAGCACTTTCACTCGCGCTGACGGCACCACCGCCGCCGTGGGTGACCTTTTAATAAAACAACGATTCCCGCTTAGCCGAATCAATGGCCTTGGCCCGACTGGGGCGAACACTGCTGTGAACTCCACCATTATTAACGGCATACTTCAACCAGCGACGACCACCTCAGACCCCAAACACCCCGAATTGCCCGCGGGTGGCACAATTCAACGAGATTTCGGTTTGCAGTGGGACACTAACAATAACCGTTGGAACTATGTGGGAGGTAGCGGGTCAACAGTCCAGACGGCGATAGAGCGACTCGACCAAGTTGTCGCTGAAAATCGAGAGCCGAATTTCTTCGAGCTACTCAAAGCCGGGATCTTAAGCGGCTCGGTGGGTATGGGATCGGGAACCGGAAACGTGCGAACCTTCGTCAATGCTGAGACGAAATACTACTCCACAGTCGCGCCAACCAGCTCCGACTATCAGATCATGCAGATCGGAGCTAACATCATCGATCAATGGGATTCGGATAATATTCCAACTTTTATTAATTTCGGCGGCAATGAGTTAGCCGGCATCGAGAATCTGCCGTACCTGAACAAACTCGTTTTCAAGCCCGCTTGGACATTGAAAAGTGGCAAATATCACTTTGACGCCTGGTTGCTTCCATCGCTATGGAACCCACACCAAAACGCCCTCGGATCGCAGGTACCTGCTCCGGCAGAGGAGGACGTGCGAATAGCGATGACCAGCGGCACGTTTACTGCGAGCACGGCATCGCCTGTTGTCCCGATATCTTCTATAACGGGATCTGCAACGCAGTACATGACTGTCAATGCTAGCACGTTTGGAACTTCTCCATCAGCTCCCCTCGCCGTTGTGGACAAGCCTAAGCCTCCAGGGACCATCACCCAGAGCACGGACGTTACTACTCCCGCGGGGGGGTACTATGGCTTCCATCTTGCTTCTACGGCTGACGCAACGACGCCGGCGCCGAGTGGTTCGACCACGGCACAGCCAAATATCGCAGGCTGTACGTTCCAACTGCAGGTTGACGTTACCGGGAAGGGGAACTGGAAAGCGTATCAAACGTGGGCGGGATGCGCTAATTCTACTCCGCTCATCTGCTCGCCCACTGGTTTGGCAGGAAACACTACGCTCCAAGACCCGGAATTTGTCACTCTTGATCCTCGAACGCTCCGTTTCGGCGTGTGGGGGAATGCCGCCAACCAGTCCACTATCGCAGCTGACTATACCGATGGAACGCAAGGTACTTTGGATTGGCCGGCGCCGGCGCCGGGGCCGAGATTCGAACGGATTACCGCATTACCGCCGGCAGGAGCTAGCTTCAGCTCGCCGACTTCACCGAACCTCTATCTTTACGCAAATAACGCTGACGCAACCGTGCACTATACGGATTTGGATACAATCCAGCGTCGAGGGGACATCATCTCCGGCACTACAACCGCCATGCTGCCGGGGGACTTTGTTGATCGGCCACGGATATTGAATCGCCCATTTCAGAGCATGGCAGAACTCGGTCAAGTGTTCCGTGACCAGCCTTGGAAGACGCTCGATTTCGGGGATTTTATCGCGGCCACAGCCCCCGGTGCGGACGCTGGTCTCCTCGACATATTCACTTTGCACGAGGCGAGCATGGAGGCGGGCAAAACCTCGTTCAACACGAGGCAAACGCCTGTCTTAACCGCGATCTTATCAAATGCGACAAAGAGCTTAACCAACCCGGCCACTGTGATCAGTTCAACGCAGCGGGATAGTATTGTCAACGCTCTCGTCGCGCTTCAACCGATGGTCCGTAAGACGGATCTACTGACAGGGCTTGCCGGCAACGCTACGCTCACCGGGTTAGGTACGAAAGAGGCTCGTGAGTGTGTCATCCGCGCCTTTTCCGACGCGTGCCAGACTCGCACGTGGAATTTGCTGATCGATGTGGTAGCACAAAGTGGACGGTATCCGCCCAACGCTAACAGTCTCGCAGGGTTTATGGTTGAAGGAGAACAGCGTTACTGGGTGCATGTAGCGATTGACCGGTTTAGCGGACAAGTAATCGACAAGCAGATCGAAGTCGTAAACGAGTAGCCGGGCAGAGGCAGATCGCCGATGCGTGTGAGAATAGGGATTGCGGGTTGGGTAAAACTCAACGGCAACTGCCTCATGTGATTCTTCGCACGTCTCACATGAATCACACGCGGAATCAGCTGATTTCCGAGTCACTCGTTGCGAATCTTTCATGGCAGATTCACACTGATTGCGCCGAAGGCTTGCCGATTCTCTGCGCTACTTGACGTTCTGAACGAGCAGGTATGCGTAAACTGCAACGCTAAAAGCACTAAAATTCTGAGATGAGATTGACTTCGTCCGGAGTTCAGCTTTTCGGTGCCTCCACTGCACCGGCTTTCGACTAATTTGAGCCGACCCGCCAATTAGCAGACGTGTTGCATGCGTTTGTTGGCTCGTTAGCAGATCCTGATAAGTAGAGGCGACTCCCGCCCTCCGGGCAGCGAGCTTTATTATGTGAAAAGCGTGTAATGTGGCTGCCTCAGTATGGCTTCACTGACTATAGTAGCTCGGAAACACGACTGATTTTGCTCGCATTTCTGGTATCATATAGGCTATAACCGGGGCCCCGAATAATCTGGCCTCTGTGAAAACATCTGCTTGGCATGGTGCCCACTGCTGTTACGGCATCCGTGGCAAACGTCATTATTGTCTTAACGCGGCTCTGGTCAGTTTCCGGTCGAAGGAAGGTGGGCGCTGTCGCGTCCGCCTGCCCACGAAGCACACCCGCTTACGAAAGCATTCGAAGTTCGGAGTAGTTTTCGCCAATGGCGGGTTTACTCTCCTCGAATTACTCGTCGTTACGGGAATGATCGTGCTCTTGCTGGCGGCGATCGTGCCCGCAGTAACTTCCCTCTCAAAATCGAATGGGCGAAAGGCGGCGATCGCCAACTTGCTTGGCGGGATCGAGCAAGCGCGCGCACAGGCGATCGCGGATGCCCAGGCAACCTACGTTGCGTTTCCGACTTTTAGCGCGGGAACCGCACAGTCGACGTTAGACCGTTATAACTATAAGTCGTACGCAATTTTTGAAGATAACGCGGCGAATCCCGGAAGTGTGAAGCAACTCACGGGTTGGAAATCGCTGCCAACGGGAGTGGCGCTGCGCTCGGCCGGAACTGCTGCCTTAGCCAACCTGGCCGATCCAGCCAGCCTGAGTCCAGCGCCGACGTTCAGCTTTACACCCGACACAGGCACGACACCAGCATTTCGGTGCCTAAAATTCAATTTGAATGGAGAAGTCGAGGCACCGGCTACGAATGTTCTGCTTGGCGTCTTTGAAGGGTACGTAAGTAGCGGTACCGAGGTTGTGACCTCGGCTAAAGACGCAAATGGTAACCCGGCCGCCGTCGAATACATCGCGGTTTCACAGTTCACCGGACGCGCAGAACCGGCCGATGCAGTAGCAACGGCAACACCGACGGCAACACCATGAAACATTCCATCATGTCCGCGCGACGTGCAACAAGATCTGGATTCAGTTTAGCAGAAGTTGTAATTGCGCTTGGCGTGATTGCCGTCGGGGTTGTCGCTATCCTGGCAGTGTTCCCTACCGCTCTGCAAACGGGTCGCTCAGCCCAGGATGAAACACGTGCAGCGCAAATTGCGCAGACAATTTTCGGCAGTCTTGTCGGGCAGGCGCTATCGCAGTTCAATAATGTACAATTTCTACTTTCCGATAACACGACACGATCCCGGCCGCCGATTGATCTGACGACTTCCTCTGGGACAACTCCTGCGCTTACACTTTACGCAGAGAACGATGGCGAACTTACCCAAGACGCGACGACAGCGGTCTACGCAATTTTCATTTATACAAACAATTCGGTGCCTGGATTCACTGATCCGGCCAGTGCAAATCTGGTGACCCTACGCGTAGCCTGGCCGGCAAACGCGCCGGCGGCGAATCAAACCTACCGCGATTACGTGCGGATCATTTCCAAGTATTAAACCGATGATGATCCGCCCAAATAAGAAGTTCGGTTTTACCCTTCCCACGCCACGTGAGCGCGGTTTTACGTTGGCCGAATTATTGATCGCGGCGGCCATTACCGTTGTCATCGTCCTCCTGCTTGGCACCATGTTCGGTTCGCTCCTGACCACGGCATCACGCGCAAATCAGCGGATCGACGCTTTCCGAGAGGCGCGTGCGGCATTGCAGATGATCGAACGGGATTTGAGCAATCTCGTTCGCACACAGTGGAACCCAGATCCTTTCCCAAGCCCAGCACCATCGCCGTGTGCGGCTTCGACAATATCAACGAACTTCGTGACGCGGCCCGCAGCATATCTTGCGTTGGAAAACCGCTATAGCGATCCTGCGGTCGGCAATCAGCAGATTTACGCTTTAGTCGCGGTGAAAGCTGCCGGTTCACCGACGCCTTCTGTCGGGGACGTTAGTGCAGTCGGTTATTACTGCCGGTGGGAAGGCAATCGCTATACACTCCGGCGTTTTTTTCGGGATAGCGCCCATACGTTTAGTGTCTTGCAAAACGCGGCGAGCTATGCGGCAGATTCGGATTTGTACGATCTGAATGCGGCTGATGCGAGGAATGACGTGCTCGCTGCTTACGTTTGGAATTTTAAGATAGCCATCTATGACGCTAGCGGAAATGTACAGCCAGCGTCTACATATCCGTGTGTTTGCGATCAGTCCGCCACCACTCCCACGCTGCTGCCAGCCGCCATTGAAATTTCTTTCAATGCTATGAGCCCTCAGGCTGCCCGCACGGTGATGAGTGTGTCTTCCAGTCCGGCCGACTGGATGACTATGAACGTGATGAACGCGAATCTCGTTAACCCGCACACCTACCAGTTCCGCACCCGGATCAATTTCCAATGATAGCTTCGCCTCCTAATTCACAGTTGGCTCGTTCCCGGCGCGGCTTTGCCCTTGTGATCACCCTAGTGATGGTAGCGCTTATGGCTGTGATCGCCGTTGGTATTTTTACCAGCGTATCGCTCGAGCGTGCCACGGCTACATCGTACAACAATCGTTATCAAGCAGAACTGGCAGTTCAAAATGGTTTGCAGGCTGCGGCAAAGACATTAGCCGCAACTCCTACCGGCACGAGCTCTGTCACCGGCACCGACACATTCTTAGTCGTGCGAGCCGATGGACCGGCTGACGCAAATGGCAACAAAGCAGCCTACTATTATCTTTCCCAGCCATCGACAGGAAGCAGTCCGACCATAACCTATTATCCGCTTTTTTCCTCTTCCACCGATCCGAGTGCCCCGGCTGTTCAAACGCAAACGATTAATCTTACAGCGCAAGACGCCCCAACCCCTCAAGACCCAACAAAGCCGTTTGCTCCTCTAGTGCCGGCGCCATCGCCCCCGGCCAATTCGGCTGCGAGTGACTCCACATCGGCGTGGAACGCCGCTGGAACGCAGCGACTGCCGACGCTCTACCCGTGGGGGCAGCCGAGCCCAAGTCCGTCGGGGCCGAGTGTGAAATGGGTGGAAATGCGTGACCCACAGAACCCGGCCGGGCCTTACACTCGCTACGCCTATTGGGCCGAGGATTTGGACGGTTATCTCGACGCCTCCCAGGTCAACGATCCAAACGCCGTCACCATACGGGCCAGTGGAACCGGCAACGGGGCGAGCCCGGGCGAGATTGCGATGTTTACAATTTTTGCTCCGACCCAGCAGACTGTTAATCCTACCCCGGCTCCTGTAACCAACTTGCTAGGTTCTACCGAGACCGACGCTCAGGCCAAGCGCCCTCTTCTCTTTACCGTTCCGACTGTTCAACAGATCGCGCAGACCACGCCCGACCTAGCCGGCCCAAACCTCGCAGTTCGTCTCGGTATGGATACCGCTGAGCAAAACCTGATTCCGTTCGGTTATGGTTACGGGAGTGAGGGACAACTCAAGACGAATTTGAATCCTATTTCCCAGTTGCGAGGGAATATTCCCGCTAAATTTGCGACTCCGTTAGGTACCGCGCTGCCAAACTTTCAGAACCGCACCACTCAGACGGCGAACACAGGATTCGGGCACTCGGGGGTTGTCAATTACTTAGATAACGTTGCGGCCAATATCGTGGACTATGCCTCTCCACAGAATGCTCCGACCGACTTCATGCCGCCGGGCAATCCAAATGCGCCTCCAGCATCCCGCGGGATAGGTGCTTATCCTTTTGTTATTTCGGTGTACGATCTCAATAACTGGGTTCAGACGTATGGATCCAATACCACCTTCACTCAACACGTCGTGGTCGAGGTCAAAACCTTTGTTCAGCTTTGGAACCCGCATAACCTTCCTGTGACCGGGGCTTTGACCGTGCATTACCAAAACTCCGATCAGGTAAATCTTGTCGATCCGGCAACAGCTCTAAACAAAACCTTCACACTCACCAGCCCGCCCGATGGGACGATAATTTTTACGAACGCCCCGAATCCGGACCCGAAACAGCCGGTTATTACAAGCCCTCTCGCCGAGACCGGAAATGTAGGAGTGGCATTTAACTATCAGATCACGGCAACCAATGGCGCTAACCAATACCCCCCTATACAACCTAATGCATACAGAGTGGTTGTTTTGCCCGCGCCGGGTCCAACAGCAGATCCGATCAGCCGTTACGGCGCAACCGGGTTGCCTCCATGGCTAACCATCCAAACAAATGGAGCACACAAAGGAGAAATTTCCGGCACGCCGCCAGCCGGTTCGGCTGGTACATACAATGTCACAATCAGCGCTACGAACTCCAGCGGTACGGCAACGGCAACGTTGACCATCACCATCAACCCATGAAATGGATCGCGGAGCTCGTTTTGATAGTAGCGCTGGCGACTACAGCTTTCGCGGCCGGGAAGCCCGTTATTAACAGCCCTCTCACCGCGACTGGACAAGTCGGAGTTGCATTCTCCTATCAGATCACAGCAACGAATAGTCCGACCAGCTTCAACGCAACCGGGCTGCCCGCGGGCTTAACGGTCAATACGACAACGGGGCTAATCTCTGGCACGCCGACTACCGCCGGGACATACAGCGTCACCATTAGCGCTACCAATAGCACTGGGACTGGAAGTGCAACCTTAACCCTGACGATCAATCCACCGCCTCCAGTCATTACAAGCGCCACCACGGCGAGTGGCACCGTGGGCGTCGCATTCTCCTACCAGATCACAGCAACCAACAATCCGACCAGTTTCAACGCCACCGGGCTCCCAGGGGGGTTAACTGTAAATACGATCACAGGATTGATCTCTGGCACGCCGACTACCGCGGGAACATACACTGTCACCATTAGCGCAACCAATGCCGGAGGAACCGGCAGCGCAACGCTGACCTTGACCGTGGTCAACCCGCCGCCTCCAGTCATTAGCAGCCCTCTGACGGCCACCGGACAAGTAGGAGTTGCATTCTCCTATCAGATTACGGCGACCAATAATCCGACCAGCTTCAATGCCACCGGGTTGCCCGCAGGTTTAACTGTGAATACGGCAACCGGGTTGATCTCCGGCACACCGGCTATGGGTACGGATGCTGGAAGTCCCTACACTGTCACCATTAGCGCAACCAATTCCGGTGGCACAGGGAGCGCGACATTGACTTTAACCATCAAGCCGCCGCCGCCGCCAGTCATTACCAGCCCTCTGACGGCCACCGGGCAAGTAGGAGTTGCATTCTCCTATCAGATTACGGCGACCAATAATCCGACCAGCTACAATGCAACGGGTTTGCCCGCGGGTTTAACTGTGAATACGGCAACCGGATTGATCTCCGGCACACCGGCTACTGGTACGGATGTTGGAAGTCCCTATGGTGTCACCATTAGCGCAACCAATTCCGGTGGCACAGGGAGCGCGACATTGACTTTAACCATCAAGCCTGCACCTCCTGTTATCACAAGCTCTCTGACCGCCGCTGGGCAAGTCGGAGTTGCTTTCTCCTACCAAATTACAGCCACCAACAATCCGACTAGTTTTGGCGCGACCGGGCTGCCGGCAGGTTTGACTATCAACACGAGTACAGGGCTCATCTCTGGCACACCGACTACGGCTGGCACATACACCGTTACGATCAGCGCAACTAATGCCGGTGGCACAGGAAACGCAACATTGACTTTGACCATCAAGCCTGCACCTCCTGTTATCACAAGCTCTCTCACAGCAACTGGACAAGTAGGAGTCGCCTTCTCCTACACCATTACCGCAACCAATAGCCCGACCAGTTATAACGCAACCGGGCTGCCCACAGGTCTAAATACCAATACGAGCACGGGGGTGATCTCTGGCACACCGGCTGCGGGTACCGATACCGGGAGCCCCTACAGCGTCATCATTAGCGCAACTAATGCGGGGGGAACCGGAAGCGCAACCTTAACTTTAACGATCAACCCCGCAACCCCAGTCATTCAACCCCCGTTCACAGCAACTGGACAAGTAGGTGTCGCTTTCTCCTATCAGATTACAGCAACGAATAATCCTACCAGTTTCAATGCCACCGGGCTGCCTGCAGGTTTAACTGTCAATAAAAGCACAGGGTTGATCTCTGGCACACCGACTACGGCTGGCACATACACCGTTACGATTAGCGCAACCAATGCCGGCGGGACTGGGAGCCACACCCTAACTTTAACGATTAACCCGCCGACTCCGGTTATTACAAGCCCTCTCACAGCGACCGGACAAGTCGGAGTCGCGTTCTCGTATCAGATCACAGCAACGAATAATCCGACCAGTTACGCCGCAACCGGATTGCCCGCGGGTCTAACGGTGAACACGGCTACAGGGTTGATCTCTGGCACACCGACTACGGCTGGCACATACACCGTCACGATCAGCGCAACCAATGCCGGCGGAACAGGGAGTGCAACACTGGTCCTCACTATCAAGCCTGCAAAGCCCGTTATTACAAGCTCCCTCACCGCGACTGGAACGGTTGGAGTCGCGTTCTCCTATCAGATTACAGCCACCAACAATCCGACAAGTTTCAATGCAACGGGGCTGCCTTCGGGTTTGACAGTGAATACAGCAACAGGATTGATCTCGGGCACACCTGCTGCCGGTACGGACGCTGGGAGTCCATACAGCGTTACTATTAGCGCAACCAATTCCGGTGGAACCGGCAGCGCAACGCTGAAGTTGACGATTAAGCCCGGAGTGCCCGTCATCACAAGCGCCAGCACGGCGAGTGGCACTATAGGGGTGGCGTTCTCCTATCAGATTACTGCCACCAACAATCCGACCAGTTTCGGAGCAAGCGGGTTGCCACCTGGCTTAACTTTGGAAACAAAACCAAACACATTGGGGCTGATCGACGGTACCCCGACTACGGCCGGGATATACGCAGTCACCATTAGCGCAACCAATGCCGGCGGGACCGGCACGGCAACGTTAGTCATAACGATCGGACCGTTTACTGCCACTGGTACGCAAGGCGTGCCGTTCTCATACCAGATCCCGGCATTTGGTAGTCTTCTTACCAGTTACAACGCAACCGGGCTGCCCGCTGGTTTGACCGTGAACACAACCACGGGCGCGATCTCTGGCACGCCGACTACAGTTGGAGCATTCAGCGTCACCATTAGCGCGACCTTCGTCAACGTCAACGGCGGCGGCACCGTCACCGGCAGCGGGACACTGACCCTGACGGTCAATTTCTCCGGGCCGGGCGCGCCTCTGCCTTTTCCAGGCCAGCCAAATGATTTCGACACGGGATCGTCAACTCCGCCCTCCGCTAGCGCAACAATAACATTTCCAAATCCAACGACCGGCAATTTCTTCGAATTATTTTGGAACGGGCCTGGAACAAACACAAATCAACATATTACTGACCTGGCAAACGGCGGGCTGACACGCAACAACGATCCCTCGGTTAACAGCTCTCCTGTCGCGATGCAGTACAATCCCTACGACCCAACTACTAGCGCGACACCAAATCCAAGTCTCAACGTCTGGCGCGGAAATCCAGCGCCACCGAATGTCAACACATCCGGGCAATTCGGTGACCCGAGAGCGTCCTGGTATATTACCGACCCCTGGCCCGCCGCAAATTATTTGACCAGTTCCTACTGGGGCGGCCCGACACCGCAGTTTCTGCCTGTAACCTGGCCGGACTCGGGACACAATACGCCGACTCCGGGAGTGACTCCGACTGGCCCCGGCCAATACCCCGATGCCGTCGCTCAGGCGGCACCTACGCCGGATCCTACGAGATGGATTTCAAAGCTCTCGGGAGGCAGCGGAAACCTCGCTTCCCTGACTGAACTGGGAAATGTTTGGGACCCGGCTCAGCTTACCTATGCAGTTACGAATCCAGGAGGCGCTCTTCCTGATATTCCGAGTTCAGCGAATTTAAGTTCTACAGGAGGCGGAGGACATACGCTTGCCATCGGCCGCCCGGAATTCTCGGCGTTTGATAAAAACGGGATGCGGGCCTGGCAACTACTCGATGTGTTTTCGCCTAACAGCGGTTTAACGTCCACTACCAACACAGCTGGGCGTGTCAACGTAAACACCGCATCCCGTGATGTTCTGCGCGCTCTCGCTGCCGGCATCCTGGAAAACCGTGACCCCTTGATCCAGCCTGGCTCGCTGCAAAATAACCTTTATCCCCCAACGGTGAGCTCGCAGGCCGACTTGTTTGCTGACGCTGTGATTAACTCGCGCCCGTTGCTTTCCACATCCGCGTTGTCAGCCATCAGAGCTACGCCTCCTAATGGTTCGCAACCCGAACCGTTCTTTGGCAACCCGGACCAATATAACAATCAAACACCGCCTACCGAGTGGAATGACGTCGGCCGCGAAGAGCTGTTCGCAAAAATCTTCAATCTGGCTACGACGCGAAGCCGCAACTTCCGCATTTTTGTTACCGGGCAATCTCTGGATAAAAACGGAAACGTCTTATCCACGGTGACCAAAGTTTACCAGGTGTTCGTTAAGCCCAACCGGGATCCAACCACAGGGGCAATTCAAAAGGACGCTACAGGGACGCCGATACAACAGGTGGTAATTAAGTACGAAGGTTCCATGTAGGTCTTAGGCGTTCCCCGGCCGCCGCCTTCCAACAGATACGCTTTCTATCGTCATGAGCTATCCGCAAAGTCACAAACGCTTGGCTCTGGCGAGCTTTGCGTTCTTGTTGGAAAGACTATAATTTCTATATTGACACTGCACTGCGGTTTCTGGCATGCTCGGCCCTGTCAAATAGGTCTGGATCCGGGATGGGCGCTTATCCTGAGGGCTTCTTCCTTTTTCAGGCCGCGATTGAAGGGGAGACCACCGGGTGAAAGAAGAGCCTATATGTATCAGCCGATTCAGCTAACAAATACAATTCCATCGGTAAGAAATTCGCTTAGTCCGACGACTGCGCGACGTGGTTTTCTTCTCATCCCGCTTGCCGTCGCGCTGGCAAGCTTTGCGCTTTTGCCGGCCCCGAAAGCTTTCGGGGTTAGCCCGGCACCGGACGGAGGCTATCCGAACCAAAACACGGCTGAGGGAGCTAATGCGCTTGTTAGCCTCACAACCGGGGTCAATAACACGGCCATCGGTTTTGATGCGTTACTTAGCAATACAACCGGTCCCAACAACACGGCTGAGGGGATTGGTGCCCTCTTGAGCCTCACAAGCGGAAGCAACAACACGGCCAACGGTGCTTTTGCGCTCCTTGGCAACACCACCGGC
>Ga0070706_100000223_pt1 | contig 69475 bp, 59 predicted proteins | sample KBSK5501metaG_FD_65476 | JGI IMG/M metagenome (GOLD analysis project Ga0070706, IMG submission 65476) | Corn, switchgrass and miscanthus rhizosphere microbial communities from Kellogg Biological Station, Michigan, USA - KBS K5-50-1 metaG | ecosystem: Host-associated > Plants > Roots >...
AAAAATTTGATTGAACCCTGAAAGGGTTCGCCAGCCGCCTAACCCTTTCAGGGTTTGATTTGCAAATTGCGATTTATTCCCCTGGGCTGAAACCAGCCAACGCCTTCGGCGTTAATTCAAACTGCGTCACTACCCTCAGTAGGGAATGGGATCCTGGTCCGGATTCCATGAAGCCAATAGCCCGAGAGCCCTGATTTATCGGCTGTCAATTGTCGTGCCCAGTGTTTTCATCATATCAACCTGAAGCATCTGTACAGTCTTAGCCTCGTTCCCGATGATCTGGTAAACGAGGATGGGGGAGTCTGGTTCGCTCGGGATAACTGACGAGAGCCGCCACCGTTCCGGATACAGAGCTGCAGCCTCGTTGAGCAAGTTCTCGTGCTCGCCACATTTCCCTTTTGGACACCGTTGCGTAACGACGATCGCAACCGGAATTGAATCCAGCACCATCATTACTTGTTGGGGTGTGTGATATTTCAGCTGGTATTGGTCGCCCATTGCGTTCTGCGTTGCCAACACCTTGCTGGCCCGCACAACATAATGGTCAGGCCGGCGGTCGCGCATCACAAGTTCCGCTGTAAGCATTCCCTCGCCTTCAGCGTCGGCAGAAACAAGAACCGCCCCATTATGTACCAGACCAGAAGAGATAACTGCGTCAGCAGCTTTTACGTACGCACTGGTGCTCTTCAGAAACACACCATACGTAGAAGCCACGTGTAGACCGACGACTAGAGACAACGCCGCCACGGTAAGTGCTGTTCGATTACGGAAAAAGGAGTGCAGGTACTCGAGTGATGGCCGCGACAGCAACATCAAAGCGGGTGCGGCGGGCAGGAAATAACGCAGGTAGTGACGGTGAATAACACCGTGAAAAATGAATAGTGCCAAGACCATTGCCGCAGCAACGACGTATAGCGAGCACAACTTGCGGCTGCCGTCCTCCAGTTGTCTGCGAGTGTTCAAAAGCATTAATACACTGCCGAGTACCGCAAGAACAAACACTACTGGACCAGCCACAACAACCAGGTTTTTTGCATTTACAGCAAGCGTCGTCATCAGTGTCGGAGTGCGGGTACCCATATCGGCTGCATAGATGCCAAGATGACGCATTATCAGATACCACGGGCCGGCGATGATGAGAACAACACCGGCCGGCAACCAGAAGCTTTTGGACCGCCAAAGGTAATGTCTACCCGTCAGAATCACGCATAGGGGCGGAACGAGCGCGAGTGCCAGTGCATTGTATTTAACTAGCAATGCCATTGCTGCACACAGACCAAACACCAGGGCATCTGCGGTCCGTTCTCTCTCGAGATAACGTGCGTAAGCAGCCATCGCTAGGAGCATCATCACCGCGAGTGGTATCTCGAGCATTACTGTTGATGTGCTCTTTTGGGTGATTGGTAGCAAGACGAGCAGAACTGCAGATACTGCTGCGCCGATTGTTCCGAGCGCCGTCCGGCTAATGCGATAAAAGATGAACGCCCAGGCAGTGGTAAATGCAACAAGTAACAATAAAATTGACGTTCGAGGCGTACCGAAAGCCAGCATCCACACCTGACAAGAGATGAAATAAGGGTGGCCATAATCCGAATGCTACCCGCGGGTAATGGATATAGAAATCCTTGGCGAATGTGACCGGATTACCAGGCAGGCCGCGAGCAATATAATCACGGATCATTACACCGGTAACATAGTGGCTGGCTTCGTCAGGCTCCGCACCTAATGCCGCAGAATGTGCTCCAGATCCCCATTGCAATAACAGGGTCACTAGCAAAATAATCAGAAACACCGCAGCATCGCGGAGAATGAGACGAAGCCGGCTTAGGGTGACTTGCCGATCCTGCAACATGTTTCACGTGCCGTTCTCGATTGTGCTTTTTGCTTTCAAGCGGGGCGGTTGTTTTGGGACCAAAGGAAACGCAGCGAACACTTTAAGAAATACTTTGTCATAGAGCCGAACTTTGGCGCAATCGAGAATTCAATCGTCGCAGCAAACTGCTGCGCCTTTTGCAGTCTTATAGATCTCGTTTCCTTACGTTTCAGTTAGTTTCAGACGAAGAAAAATGAGCCCAGAATCCGCGACAAAAGCCCGAGTTTTTGTGTCTAGGCGTTTCTGTTTGTAACACCCGGTCCTGTGAATTTGGCAGACCTTTGGCAGACCTCTCACAACTGAGTAGTGTAGACGCTGCGGAGCAGAGCGACGGCGCACAGTCGATTCTAGTTTACTTTGAACGCACGGGTAATTCTTGAATCAGAGTGAGCGCGGCGATCCTCGCTTGATCTTCACGGCGCTACTTGAACAGTTCCAAATTGGTGGAAGTGATGATCAAACGCGAACGCGACCGTAATACCAAGTCGTTCCATGACGACTTTGCTTGTGCAGTCAGTGAAGCTCCAATTCTTATCGTCGAACTGCTCAAATGTGTGCCACGCAAGGGTGAGATCAGCAGCAGTGATTTTATGTATTTCCGCAAGGCCATGACGGAAGAATCTTGCGCCGAGCAGTAGCGCGCGTTTTCTCTCACCGCGGACTCTAAGCAACGTGAGGGTTTCGTCAATTACGCAATCTGTTGTAAGCAATGGAGAGTGGTTTGCAGCGAGCCACTTTACTGCTCTTGCGTGAGCGGGATCAGTAGGTACTAGTGAAGCGTACCACGCGCCGGTGTCAACGAAGATCATTTAAACCTAGTCTTTGGGATATAGAATCGAATCGTGCTCGCAGCCCGAAAAAGCATCACTTGAACTCTCTAGAGGTAGCGCTGCAATTTCCGCGAGCATCTCGGCTGCATTGCCGTTAGTTTTAGGCTGTTCGTGAGTAATAACAATGACATCGAGCCGAGCCCCTTCCGGCAGCTCCAATGGTTGTAGCGGGCGAATCAAGCCTTGCTCGTAAACTGCTTCGATCTCTTTTGTCATAAATGCTCCGGGCCATATTGTACCACTGGTCCAGCACTGCCACGTAAACAAAGCTAGAACTCTACGGCGTTTTCAAATATGGAAGGCTTAACATTATCAGTTCCAACTTCAAAGCCGTCGAGGGTCATTGTACGAATCGTTTGGAGCGCGTATGGACTCAAAGCTGATCCCTCAGGCTCGGTGAGAACATATTTTGAAAGCGCGACTGTCCGATTGTGCCAAAGCGGGTAATACGCTTCAAGATGAAGCTGTGGCACCTTCATCATTGTAGCTGCGGAGTTCAAAACTAAGTAGGAGAGATATTTTACCGATTCGTGTGTATTCGCGAGAATAGCTAGTGGTGTCGATTTGATCGAGCGCCTGTAAGACGGGTGAGTCAATTCAACTTTTGGAGGCGGCGATCGGAATCGAACCGATGAATAAAGGTTTTGCAGACCTCTGCCTTACCACTTGGCTACGCCGCCATATCGGAGAGCATAAAAGATCAAGGCGGAGAGATGAAGCAGCCCGTGCTCTGAAAGCCCGAAGCCCTCGTCCTTCATCCGCCCGCCTTCATCCCAATTTCGTGGAGCGGGAGACGAGACTTGAACTCGCGACCCTCGCCTTGGCAAGGCGATGCTCTACCACTGAGCTACTCCCGCTTTCTAAGAAAACCGCAGAAAATCGCAGTTTTCAAAGTGGTGGAACGAAATGTACCCCTTTTTGTACCCCTCTGTCCAGAGGCCCTATTTCCACAGAGGCGCTGTTTCCACCAATGAACGCTTGCCGCTGAAACATGCGGATGCGTCAAGATGTGGCATGCCGCTCTCTCGGAGCCACGGCACCGGGCGACATGGCCCAAATCCTGCCGTGAGTAAGGACGGCCCCCGGTCGTCGTCCTTCTCATTACCTGCTGTCCATGATTTTGGCAGGTATGGGTTCGGTCATGAAATTGATCGGACGACCTCATATAGAACCAGGCGACGATAAAACGTAACTCTCTGTTGGCGGATAGCGAGAAATCTCCTCGCATATACACCGTGAATCGTACTGGTGGGTTGATCGCGCTGGAGCGCGCACAAAACAATATGACCCAAAGATGTCGCGAAAACAGAGTAATGAACGCTTGATCTTAGCTGCGGTTTCGAGGTTGTGAGAACCTGGTGAATAGTTGACGAGCATCGTGGCAAGCATGCTGTCGAAGAGCCCGTTGATTTGAATACCGAGCTTATGGCCCAACCATTTTGTTCGTACTTTCCGTTATGGCAGACAGTGCGTGGTTTGGGATCTTCGAGTAGTTGTTTTAATGGCTCGTAACCGCAGGCGCCTTCAAACCGATCGTGGTCAATGATGTAGGTGTGGTTGTCGTTTGAGGATTGCTTCGTTGCTTAGGCGTTAAATCGTCCAGTATGAAGAGTTTCAACATTACCACAAAGTGTACTGAACCAGCGAAGGGTCGGGTGGTAGTACAGTTGCGATAGGACGATAACGCCTTCGGCGTTATTCCAAATTCAAACAACCTATTCACTTATTAAACTCACCGCATTGACAACAGCCAGAAACGGGTGTACACAGTGTCCGTCTCAGTGATTTGAAATTAATATGCGACATCACTTCCTCCTCTGCTGTGTTGCTCTTGTCAGTCCTTCCTCCTCAGCCAGCCGAAGTGATGCACCCAGGTAAATGACATTTGATTGAAGGTCGATCTCTGTTCCTCTGGCAACCGCTAGGTGGCAGACTGATCGAACCAACTCTCGTGGATGCGCCGGGTGAGCGCAAGCACCGGCGTCTTCCTGTTCAGATAGAAAAGAGTTGATGTCAATAGCCCTCACACAAACTGCGGCCCTTAGAAACCGGATACTGGCAGGTCTGCCTCGTGAACAGTATGAAGGCCTGTTTTCCAACCTCACAAAAGGGAGGCTGAATTCCCATCAGATACTCTACGATGCAGGAGATGACATCCGCTGCGCTTATTTCATTAATGATGGCATGGCTTCCTTAATGTCCATTAGTCCCGAAGGTAACAGCATCGAGGTTGGCAACGTCGGTAACGAGGGAATGGTTGGTATTCCTGTACTGCTGAGACACGGTAAGACGCCTCATCAGGTATTGGTTCAGGTACCCGGTGAAGCGTTGGTGGTCAGTGCGGACATACTTAGACAACAGTTTGATAAGGAGGGTGAGTTAAGAAATCGAGTGCTCTCTTACACTCATGCGCTCGCCACCTATATGTCCCAATTAGGGGTTTGCAATCACTTCCACACCGTAGATAAGCGCCTCTGTCGTTGGTTGCTCATCAGTAGTCTCCAGGTTCAATCACAAAGCTTTCACTTGACGCACGAATCTCTCGCCCAAGTGCTGGGCACCAGTCGGACCGGAGTCACGATGGCTGCAAACAAACTGCAAAGGGCTGGCCTAATTCAATACCACCGCGGCCAAATTACGATTCTTAATCACACCGCTCTGGAAGCAACCTGCTGCGACTGCTATCAAATTACCAAAGAGGTCTTCGATCACCCTCTCGGCTCCTGATTCTGCTCCAACAATCTCACCGTTATGTCAACGAGTGACAGTCAGTGATTGACGGTCAACGAGTGACCGACAACTTAACTCTTCCTTTGATATTCTGCGGCGCGTTTATTGTGTCCGTACCGTCAATCGGCGTTAACTAACTTACAGTCCAGTAAGAGTTCTGCGTAACTTCCCCCCTGGAATCTGCTGCTCACTCAGCCGGAGGCATGACATGGAGTTAGTCCAAATCGCTCCCCGTTTTCGTTCTAATCAGGAACTCACAAAACGGCAGGAAACCCGCTTCGTTGAATACCCGGATCCAATTAATGTAAATGGATTGCCGTATCTTTCCGAAGGCTTCAACATCCGTCTGAATAGCGGTGACTGGGCAGCGCTCTTCCCGCGCCATCATTTAATGTGGGTCTCCCCAGACCTCAACCGAACGAAAGAGTTTCTTAACCTTCAGGCTATCGGCTACGACACGCTACTCACTGAGCCGATGAAGGAAAGTTTCGCCACCTATTATTCTGGTCCGAAGATGCCGGCCTACAACGCGAATCCCCTGCCAAAGGGAGAGGTACTGGATTCGGCGATCTGTTTTTTACCAACAAATGATTGCAGCTTAGGGTGCAAGTATTGTTTTTCAGGTGCAGCACCCAAGAAATATGGCGCTATCCCATGGGAAATCGCAAAGGCCGCGATAGATCTCGGAACGAGGAATGCGGTGCTGAATCGCATGGTAACGGGAAGCGGCACACTCATGATCCGCTTCTTTGGCGGAGGCGAGCCAACTGAGTACTGGGACAGTTTTTCGTCCATTGTTGAATATGCAAGAGCGAGTGCTAAAAAAAGTAATGTTGAAGTTGTAGTAGGAACGATCACCAATGGTCAGATTGATCCCGAACACTACGAATGGTTTCGGAATAACATCGATGAAGTGACCCTCTCGATGGATGGCCCACCTGACATTCAGAACGCGCAACGACCGACTGCGACAGGGGAAGACTCCTTTGATAAGACGTGGGCGTTTCTTACCAACATGGACGCCCTTGATATGAACATTACTGGCATAAGAGTGACGGTAACCGCTGCCACCCTCAATCGAATGGCGGAGATAGCGATATTCTTTTGGGACAACCTCCGCAAGCCATACAACATGCAATTCGAACCCGTCTATTTTTCGGAGGTAGGAAGACAAAACGCTGAGATGCCGGGGGCGCTGGAATTTGTCGAACAGTTTCGACGGGTTGAACACATGGCCTACCACCGTGGGGTGCGCGGGCTTCCACATGGAACGGTTTCATCGGCTGTACGACCCTTAAAGATTCGCACGGGCTCTTACTGTGATTCGTTGGAAGGGAAGGGACTATTCGTTACACCCGAGGGTTACCTGAGCATCTGTTCCGAGGTTAGCGTGCCCACCGATCCCAGGAAAGACGATTACTTTGTGGGAAAGTACGACTCGTCGACGAAACGATTTCATGTTCCCGAGCAGGGCGCCGCAAACATACGGAAAGGAGTTCCCTGGTGGTGTCGCGGTTGCTTTGCGCAGTTTTCTTGTCGTGGGGGATGTGAGCCGCGATCGCAAAACTCTGATAAGTACATCAGGCGATGGTGGTGCCAGATGGTTAGAGCCAACATTAGGAACACTTGGAGTGATGTGCGAGTTGGCAGAATGGGGTCACGAGCACGAATTGGAGACCCGCATGGTGAAGAGTTGATTTGGCTGCCGATCTGGGAATCATCTGCTTCCATGGATTAGAACGAAATGATTTCCTCAGCTCACGAACGAGCTATTGCTTGATTGCGGGAACAACTGGATGTTCCTAAAACTGAGGAAAGGAGGTGAGAAATATGCGCTATGAAAAGCCCAACATTGTCACTCTGACATTGGCTGAACTCGAAAACACCCAAATCATTGGAGCGCTGCAATTGGAAGACGGTGGATGTCAATGTCAAGCCCAATGTCAATGTCAATGTCAGTGCCAAAACCAACCAAATCTCAACTAAACAGACCACCGGAATAGACCGGATGGTTTCATCCGGTCTATTCGGTCAACCTTGTAGACTGCTACATAGTTCCAAAGGTACATCAATGACTACATACTACCCACTCTGTGCATTCGAGAACTTGCAAGTCGAAGAGGCTGGAGTTGAAGTCATCGTATTCGATTCAAAGACGAAGACGTTTCACTTGTTGAATACGACGGCACACAGCATTCTCAAGGCGTGTAACGGCCAGAATACGATCACCGATATTGCCGCCATCATTTCGAATGGTTTCGAGGCAGAAGATTTTGACTCGGTGGTTGCGGACGTCACTGAGACTATTAAATCCTTTGAGTCCAAAGGACTGTTATGGTTAGGGGCCGACGAGGCGCAGCTATCGTCTATCGAAGCAGACCATCCCTCTGATAGTCCGCTTACTGCAATCGCGGTGGAGGGCAGCAGCATGTTTCCCGTACTCATTTCTGGGGATAAGGTGCTCGCCAAGCGCAGCTCATTGGAAGATCTGAAAATTGGAGACATCGTTGTTTTATCGGACCAATCTCACAACCACGTAGCGCATCGCATAATCTCGATAGACACGTCCTCCACCCCGGCACAGATCACGACAAAAGGCGACGTATATTATGCCGCTGATGCGCCAGTGGGAATCGACCGCGTAGTGGGGAAGGTTGTAGCTGTGCAACGTGAGGGGGAGCCCAGGTGGATTAAAGACCATGAAAGCTCACCCGGTCCCAGGCACTCTTCGGAAGAAAAGCAAATTCGTAAACCGTCGTACAAGGGATTACAGGTACTTGATCTGCGAGAAGTATCAGTCGAGTCAATTCAGAATATTGAGTCCGTCGACGGGGTGGGCGTGGTCCTCCTCTCACCTGAAAATGCTCACGCGTGGTCCAGCGTACCCGCCACGAATGTAAAGACTACGTATACCGCGCCGAAGGAATACAGAGTTTATACTGGTCAACCAGAAATTTTGCCTGAAATGCTCGAGTTTCTGGCTGCACCGCTTCGCCTTATCGTATGTGGGCAACTTTTTTTGACCGGCTTTGACTCGCAACAGATATTGGAATCATTCAAAGAACTGATCGTGATCGGACAATTGTACGTCAGTTCGGCTGAAGCAAAGTCTGCCGTCGAATCAATCGCTAATATCATCGACGGTGGAATCTCAATTGTGCCTGATGAGCACGTTCGCTGGCTTGGCGAATCGATTTTGGGGCCGGAGATTCAAAAGGCGCCGATCGTGGCAGTCGGCAAGCTCGCTGTCGCGGCGGGGCTGGGAGAGATCCCGCAGGGCCTGGCGCTCTTCAGATGACGAGTGAAAGGAAAGCATCATGCAAACTATTATCAGAGACGTACCGATCCTCGACTTACGAGAGGTGTCAATCGACGCGATCTCGATGCTCAAATTGGTAGAAAACGTAAAGACCGTCGTTGTGAGCACCGAGAATGTGGAAGCATTCATGAAGGTGCCCAGGGTAAATCAGCGTTCACATATTATCGTCCACCCCGATGAGTCACTCTTTATCGGCCAGATCGAGTTTAACGACAGCTTTCTCTCTAAACTCCCCGAAAATACGAAAGTCGTGATCCTGGGGCATCTGCTTATGGACGGTTTCTCAACAAGTCTATTCAACGAGCGTGTTCAGGGCCTCAGAGTGTACGGGCAAATTTTCTATGCAGACAAAAGAAGTGCAGGCGCGCTGCTCGCACGTTTGGAACGACTGCAAGGTCAACTCTTACGGATGCAACCCAACGCGGTTCGATGGATCGGTGAGATAAACCTGACTCCCAGTAAACTGGGTAGTCTTGCCGGTCAACCAGTGATCGGCATCGGCCCGATAAACATTGATCCCGGCCTTACTCCGGAGGACATAAAGAGCGGCATTAGTTCGATGGTCCACATTGGCGAGATTTCGGGACCGGAAGAAAGTATTTGCGCGCTGTTTTCTGTTTGCGATCGGCGTCTGGGAACGTATGTCGTCAAAGCAGAAGTGGCTGAGCGCGCAGCGGTAGCCTGAGATCGTAAGCATCTGTGGCTAAAACACGGGCATGACAACGATTGCTGCCTTTTTCTCGGAATCTCGGGAACTTGCGCGGAATGTTCCTGCCTATATCAGCATTCTTCGCATCATTTCCGCCGGCAGCCGTACGCTCTTTGTCGCGTGCCTGCTGGTTAATGTCCTGCTTGCGCAACTCCCCGCAATCTTAGCTTACACAAACCAGAACGTTATCGACTCGCTCCTTTCGCAAGGTCGCGCTCCCCATTCAATCGGACCGCTGAAAGCGCCGCTCTTCCTTGGCGGCGTTTATCTTGGCTTTTTGGTGACCCAGTATGTTGGCCAATTGGTGCTGGTCCACTTAAGCGAGATGCTGACGGAAACCGGTTCTAAACAGATCCACACGGAGATTATTAAGTCGGCTATTCGGTTGGAAGGACTCTATTACTTTGAGAACCCCGCGTTTCATAACCGGAGGTCACTACTGGAACGGGATGTGTTGTCTATCCCGATGAACATCCTGCGCTTCGCCATCGATATTTCCAGTATTTCTGTCACCATCCTCGGTATGGTGCTGCTTCTTTTCATGCTTCATCCGCTCATACCTCTTCTAATCGTTCTCTCGGGGATACCGGATGTGCTGGCCCAGAAAAAAGCCCATCGACTCATCTATGAAGGAATCAAGGAAACAGCACCTGAGGAACGAAGAAAAGAGTACTTTCGCTCCGTGCTGATCGACGAAGAGCATGCAAAGGAAGTTAGGCTTTATAACCTCGCCGGCTTTTTCATAAACAAATACAACGATGCGTTCGAGAACGTGCTTGACATCGTTATGCCTATCAGAAGGCGGCAAATAAAGAATTCGATTCTCAGTCGGCTGTTGCTTTCGCTGGCAACGATCCTTCCTTACCTCTGGACGATCGGCAAGGCAGTTCGCGGTGAGATCACGCCGGGGCATTTAGTCGTGTTCATGACCGCCATCGTCGTGATCCAGCAACAGATGGCAAGGACCGCACAGACGCTCGCGGGCCACCAGGATGTTATTTACGTCATGAGAGAACTGGCCGCGTGGCTGCGAATGAAGCCGGATCTGACGCCGGCGCCGGTCGCAGTTCAGGTAAGGAGAAAGCCCGAGCTGTCGCCGCAAGTCAGGGTTTCGAATCTATGGTTTAAGTATCCGGGTTCCGAGCGAGACGTGTTGAAGGGACTGGACCTAGAGATACCGAAAGGGAAGTCGCTGGCGATTGTCGGGAAGAATGGATCGGGAAAGACAACGCTGGTGAAGCTGTTGTGCAGGTTATATGACCCGGCACAGGGGACGATCTATTACGACGGCGCCGACATTCGATTGATGAATCTCGACGACTTGCGAAACTCGATCGCGATCATCTTCCAGGATTTCATTCGTTATCAATTCACGATCAAAGAAAACATCGCGTTGCGAAACGGACAGGCGCTTAATGGAGTGTCTGAAGCTGCTGTAATGGCTGGAGCAGCGGAGTTCATCGAGCCATTACCACAGGCGTACGACACGCTGTTGGGGAATCAATTCTCGGGCGGGCGCGAATTATCCGGCGGCCAATGGCAACGAGTGGCTCTCGCGCGAGCTTTCTATCGCAACGCGGGTCTGCTGATTCTGGATGAACCGACGGCATCTTTGGATATCGCTACCGAAGCCCGGATTTATGCTCAGTTCAAAAAGATGACTGAAGGCAAAACGTCGCTGCTCATCTCCCATCGACTCTCAACGGTCAGGATCGCCGATCACATTGCCGTGATCGACGACGGCAAGGTAATCGAGCTCGGAGATCACGAAAGCCTGATGGGCCTGGGTGGGATTTACAACGAGATGTTTGTCATGCAGGCAGAGCGCTTTCGACAATCAAGTAGTGCATCAGCTCTCATTTAATAACAATGCCTCGTCAATTGCTGAACAAACTCAAAGTGGTCGTTCGTGTCTGGAGGTTTCTTTATAAATACCAGAAGTATGGACTGCTGTGGGGCGTAGCGCTTGTTGCTATCGGTCTGTATCCCGCAATCGCCGCGTGGCTCTCCAAAAAGATTATCGATTCGATCTTCCAGCCGCCTCCAGAGCATCTCGTAAGCTGGCTTCCGGACGCCTTTTTCTTCGGCATTACTTACGGCGTCCTCACACTTATTCACGGAATAATCAGCACTTCTTCCTCGATTGAGCTGGTCACGCTCAAAGACAAGAACACTCGCATTACCGATCAACTGTTGATGGAAAGAGCGGCGAGCACGATCGACGTCGCGGCGTATGCACTGGCGCAGACCAGAGATCAGATCCGTTTAGCCTCGATGGGCGGCCGCGCTCTGCCATCTTGTTTCACCGGGAGTGTCGAGCTGCTTCAGAACTTCGTGGGCACGATCAGTTTGTCGATCATTCTCATTTATTATCATCCACTCGTCGCCGCGATTGTCCTCATTCCCGCGATACCGCTGTTATTCAGTCAGATAAAAATTCGCGCTAACACCTTTGCAGCGCTGGCATACAAAAGCCCGTTGTATCGTCAAATGCATTACCTGCTCGAGTTGATGCTCGGCAATGCCACGGCCAAGGAGATCAGGGTCTATCGCACCGGCAGCTTCTTCCTCGACAAATACACGAAGGCGGCAGACGAGGTTATCAAAACCTCACGAGATCTACGTTGGAAAGCTACGACAAGTGGCATAGCCCTCGGCTCACTGGCTGCTGCCGGAATCGGCGGGGCTTACATTTACATCATCTATCTGGCGACGACGAACACGATCGGCATTGGCGACGTGGTGATGTATGGCACCTCCGTGTTCTACGCCGGCGGGTCGATCCGATACCTGGTCCAAAACGCATCAATTTTGTCCGCCCAGGTTCTTTCGGTTGAGAAGTTTTTTTCGTATCTCGATCAACAGCCTGCGGAAGCTGCGACGAGTAAAGAAAGCTCTGACGCCACCGGAACTGAGGAGTGGGCGATCGACAATGTCAGTTATTCATATCCGGAACGGAAAGAGAAAGCACTCGAGAACGTAAGCTTCCAGATCAGATCGAAAGAGAAGATTGCCATAGTCGGTCTTAACGGCGCCGGCAAGACTACTCTGATGAAACTGATGCTGCGTTTACTCGATCCTGACGCAGGAGCCATCCGCTTTCGTGGCGTCAACCTCAAAGCCTGGAATGCACGCGCACTCCGAAAAACTTTCGGTGTTGTGTTTCAAGATTTTTCGAAGTTCAAACTCACGCTCTATGAGAATATTGCCGTCGCTCTAAACGGCGGTTCTGCTTCTAATCATCGTGATGCTGTTTTCAGTGCTGCACGAGTGGCGGGAGTAGATGAGATCGCCAACCGAATACCGCAAGGGTACGAAACACAACTCGGGAAAGAGTTTTTGAATGGCACCGATTTGTCGGGAGGGCAGTGGCAGCGCATCGCTCTGGCAAGAGGATTTGTCAGGAATGCTGATGTGATCTTTCTTGACGAGCCTACAGCTTCTCTGGATGCGAAAACAGAGAAGGCGCTAATTGACCAACTAATGGTCTTGGCTCAGGACAAGACAGCCATTATGATATCGCACCGTTTGTTTGTTACGCCGATGGTCGATCGGATACTGGTACTCGAGCACGGACGCTTGGTCGAGGAAGGAACCCACCAGCAACTCATGAAATTCGACGGCGTCTATGCAGAAATGTTCAAAACTCAGGTGGGAATGTATTGGCCCTCACCACAATAGAGGTCACTATGAACCGAATCTTCGCAACGGCGTTACAGGATTTGCGGTATGCCGTCCGTATATTGCGCAAGTATAAAGGGTTTTCGCTGGCTATCATTCTTACTGCGGCACTCGGCATCGGCGCAAATGTAACGATCTTCAGTGTCCTCGACGCTGTGATCCTCGAACCGCTTCCTTATAAAGACCCTGACCGCCTCGTTCGGCTTTCCGAGAGTAACCTCGGGCAGCGCCAGAATGAATCTCCTGTCTCCGTTCCAAATTTCCAGGACTGGCAACGGCAGCAATCTTCGTTTGCGGAAGTGTCGGCGTTGGAGTTCGCGACCTTCAATCTCACTGGCAGAGGTGAGCCTCAGCGAGTCGCGGCTGCGCGCATCACTGCGAATCTGGTGTCGATGTTGGGAGTAGTTCCCGCACTCGGCCGGCCGTTTCTGCCTGAAGAAGAGAAGCCCGGTGCCAATAAGGTGGCGTTGTTGAGCAATGGTCTCTGGCAACGACAGTTCGGTGGCGATCAATCCATAGTTAATCAAACGATCCAGTTAAATGGTGGGAGCTATACGGTAGTTGGCGTTATGCCTCCCGGATTCCAATTCACTGGCGCGCGAGAGCTGTGGGTTCCATTTGTAATCGATCCACAGAAAGAGCCGTGGCGCGCCGATCGCACCAATCGCAACCTGTATGTGTTTGGGCGACTTAAACCCGGCGTTACGCTTGATCAGGCGAACTCAGACATGGAGATTCTTGCTCAGCGACTCGAGCAACAGTTTCCGAAATCGAACACCGGCTGGCGCGTGCGCTTGAATACGTTTTACGAGTGGATCGTGCCGAAAGAAGTGCGCAAGTCGATGGTGGCTTTGTTTGTCGCAGTCAGCTTGTTGTTGTTGATTGCGTGCGTAAACGTGGCGAATCTGCTTCTCGCCAACGCCACGACACGCCAGCAGGAGATGGCTATGCGGGCTGCGTTGGGCGCATCGCCGGCGCGCCTGGTGCGACAACTAATAATCGAAAGCCTATTGCTGGCAGGCTTGGGTGGCGTTCTGGGGTTGGGATTAGCTTTTTGGGCGACGAGACTGATTGCCTCGGCCAAGGGGCTAAATATTGCGCGCTTGAGCGAGTCAGGCATAGACGGTTCTGTTGTTGGTTTTACCTTACTCGTCACCATGCTCACCGGGTTGATCTTCGGGCTGGCGCCGGCGTGGTGGGCCTCGCACGTCAATCTCACGGACAAACTCAAAGAAGGCAGCAGAAGCGATGGTGGCCGGGTGCCGCATCGTTTGCGCAGCGCGTTGGTGGTGGCTGAAGTCACCATGGCCGCGGCGGTGCTGGTTGGTGCAGGGTTGCTGGTGACTATGTTGTCGCGTTTGCGAGCGGTGCCGTTAGGACTTACGCCAGACAATGTTTTTACGATGCAGATTAGTTTGCCTGAATCGAAGTATGGCCAGAAGCAACGTATCGATTTCTTCAATCAACTGCTGGAGCGGTTTCGCGCTGTTCCCGGCGTTGTTGACGCCGCGGCGGTAGAGCAACCTCCGACTTCGATTAGCACCTGGAACATGGAAATCATGCTGGAAGGGACCGACGCTGCCATTAATACGACTCGCTCATCGGCCGCAGCACACGCTATTACTCCACGTTATTTCCAAACAATGGGCATTCCGTTGTTACAGGGCCAGGATTTTGCCACTCCTTATCGAGCTGACCAGCCGCTTGAATTGATAGTTAACGAAACGTTTGCGCGTCGTTATTGGCCGAATGAAAGTGCCATTGGCAAGCGTTTTCGTGCTGGCTCAAACAATCCCGTTGGCACAGTTGTGGGCGTCGTTGGAGACGTGCGTACGCTCAACTCACAGCAAAGCCCGGCGCCTGCTTTCTACTTTCCATATGGTTACATTGGCATGCCGGGATTGGTTGTCATGGTGCGTACGTCCGGTCAACCTGAAAACTTCGCGACGCCGCTTCGCGCTGAAGTGCGCCAGCTCGACAGTGAGCAGCCTGTTTACAACATGCGGACGATGAACGAGATCGTCGCCGGCGCCACGGCGCAGCAGCGTTTTCAGGCAGTGTTATCAAGTCTGTTCGCGATAGCAGCTTTATTGCTGGTGGCTGTTGGGATCTATAGCGTAGTGGCTTATATGGTGAAGCAGCGCGGCCGCGAGATCGGCGTCAGGATGGCTGTGGGAGCGAGTAGGCGGAACATACTTAGAATGGTCATCGCACAGGGCATGCGTAATGTACTGCTTGGCGTTGTACTCGGATTGGCTGCCTCTCTTGCGTTAACACGATTAATTGGCAGTTCGGTTTTTGGACTTACGACAACAGCAACTGACCTGCGCATCTATGTCGTGGTGGCACTAGTGCTCATTAGCGTCGCGTTCATCGCCTGCTACCTGCCTGCCTGGCGGGCAACAAAGATCGATCCATCGCTGGCACTGCGAAGTGAGTAAGCCACAAAAAGCACAAAGGCACAAAATACGTTTTCTAATTCTGTGCCTTTTGTGCTTTTTTGCGGCAATCTACTATTACTCCTCTTCGATGTTCGCCCCGACGCGAAATGTGTGTCCATCTGGGTGGCGAATGTGACATTCGTGGACGCCCCAGGGCATATCGGTGGGTGGCCATGGAGCAGGGATACCGAGCTTCAAAGCGAGTTCGTACGCGGTATCCACCTCCGCTGGTGACTCCCAACCACCAACTCATCCACGTGGTACCGGCCTGGTTGTCTCAGAATTGCTGCGGCATTGGACCACCGCGAGTACCCTGGCAATTCTGACAGAGAAAGATTTCAGTGTTGCCCGAAACAACGGCCCCGAAAGTGGGTGGGTCGCCAAATTCCCCAATGCTTATGCCAACCCAGCTTCTCGAACCACGCGAAGCTCTCTTCCAGGCTTCGGCAATGCTAACATTCTCTGGTCCAGTTTTTCGGGGATGTGTCATCGATGAGGGACAGATGAGGGACTGCTCTATAGGGCCTTTCGCTCGAAGTCGGCGCTTGACTGATTGGTTCGATCAACTTTTCTACGGCTTCCTGATTCTGACAAATCTTAGTAGTGGCCGACAGACGCCGGACTGGGGCCAAGATTTAGTCCCGTTTGCATCCTTCTAAGACAATCACCAGAGGGATCGGTACTTCGAGCGCGACGAGTTTCCTGGCATTGATCTATAGGCGAATTCATTTAAGACATGGTTCGCTGAGTGTTGGTGGAAAGCTGGCGGTTGGGTCTATGCGTTACATCCCAAAGTTGTGATTCACGATGACTTTGGTGATGGTGAACTAATCCTTACATAGAGATGCAACCCGACCGGCGCCTAACGGCATGCACGCGATCGCCTTAGCGTGCCTCCATCAACGTTCGTTCGTATGGCATTAAGATCAACTCACTAGGCGAAGACTGCTGGGGTGAGGACAGTAGTCATTGAGGCTGAATGTCTCGCGCCAACCTTGAGACGCCGGTTCAAACCAGCGCCTGCGATTTAACTTGGTCGAATGCTGAGGCGTGTGTCACAGGCCTTCAGCCAGTTGCGATCTTATTGTTCAGAATGTTGCGCACCTTGTTGAGAGTTTTCTCAGTCAGGTTGTAATACCGATAGCTCATATTGACGCTGCTGTGCCCCAAAATGCGAGCAAGCTCCGGTAACTCAACTCCGCTGTTTGCCATTTCTGTAGCAAACGCGTGACGTACAGAATAAAACATGCGGGTGCCTTCGGGAACTCCAGCTTCAGAGTAGGCGCCTTCCACAGCTTTCGCAAATTGACCATTGCCTGTTCAAACACCAGTGCCTCAGGATTGTTGTTCTTTCGTTGGAGTCGTAGTTTCAACAACTCTTTCTTCAACCGGCTCGTCATTGGTACCGGCCACTGCTGCTTGTTCTTACGTTTGTAGGCAGTGACGATGATCAGTTCTTCGTCAAAATAGACATCTTGCCATCGAAGGTGATCCAGTAAACTGGACCGCCGAACACCAGTGTCCATCACCGCTATAAAGATCGGCAGCGTTTGAATGCGTTCTGGGGTGTTGAGTGCTTCCATCACCCGCTGAGCTTCCTGCTCAGTCATTGCGCGAGTTGCAAGAGGCGAAGGAGTTTCAGCCGCCGTCTGGATCAAATCTGGTCTACCGCTGAATGGATTCTCTATTAGCCACTTCTTGCGAATTGCCATGTTGAACAAAGCGCGTGCTGTCGACAACTGACGATGCACCGTAGCGAGTTCAACTTTGCTAGTTCCGTTGAGGCCGTTAATGCGAGCCACTTTGTAGTGTTCAAGCAAATCGCCATCTATTTTCCGTATGTCTTTGTCACCAAAAAACCGGACCAGTTGATTAAGCACGCTATGCGCCTTTTTAGCGCCTCGTATGCCAGAGATGACAGCACCGTTCGAGTCGTAAGATGCTTCCATATAACGCGTCGTCTTGGCATACTCAACTAGCTGTCGGAAAGTTATCTTACCTGCTACCAGTTCGGTCGGACCTTTTTCTTGTAGCTCAGTTTCCAGCTTAACCCGTAGAGTCTTCGCATCTGTTTTGGTGTTGACTTCGGAATGACGTAATAGCTCTCTTTTATTACCGTTGTTGTCTTCGGAGCGAATGCGTGCGTACCACCTGCCATTGATCTTGCGTGTGGTGCGGCTGAGTATTTTCATCGCGCACCTCCCGCTTGACGCTGCTCTTTGGTGTTCTTTGGCATGTCTTTCTCTCCGTTTGTGTGGGCCTAAAGCCAGTCTAAGTTTACCCCCTTGGTTTACCCCTTTCTACGTGATTTTCAGGACACAGCGGGACACTGCGTGACACTGAGAGAGACACAAGATTTGAGGTCTTACTTAGCGTTTTGCGATTTTCTTAGAAATGGAGAGGTGCTTTGGAGGGCTTGGCAAGGCGATGCTCTACCACTGAGCTACTCCCGCTTTGAGCACGTGCGATTCTAATGATTCGAGTGGTGTTGTCAAGCGAGCGTTGCCCGCTCAAACACAACAAACGGTGCAACGCTCAGAGGGGATCAGCCCAATAACCGTCGCACCGTTGTTTAACCCTAAGTCTCACGCCGGTACCTGCGCGCTACCGTCGAGTCTATGCGCCGCAGTCTAAACGCGACTGCTAATCTCGTCAACAAATCATCGCGAAATAAAACAGGCAAGACGAATCAAGAACGGATTTCATAATCGATCAAAGCGTATTGGACAACGCTGCGAGGTTCGTCGGTATGACATGTTAACCGATTTTGAAATTCAGACAAGTAACTCGTCAGCGAAACCTCGTGAACCTTCGCATCCACCTCCGAAAAGAACCTCACGTGCCACTCGTTGGGCTTTAACGGATCGTACGTCAGAAACTTCAGATCGCCGATCCCGCGGAATCCAGTTTCACGACGCGCAAAGAATTCCGCAGCCTGAACAGGAAAGGAGTAACAGCAGCGCCCGCGAAAGTTCGTCAATACGATCCTGCGTTCGCAATACTCTCTAACAATCAGTTTCGCATTCTCTTCCGAAACATGCCCGTAGAAAAGTCCATCGGGAAAGCAAACGACATTGGCTGCAAACCGATCGCCACCGACGTGCGAGCACTGCCACACCGAGGAATCTCCAACAAGCGTTAGGATCGTCTTGTAAATAGGAATTCCGAATTTCGCACAACACTTGTCACGCTTGCCATGTGTGCACACGAGGAACAGAGGACCTTCCCATGGCATGGCTCCCGCAGGCGAGCCGCCGCCTAGTGCATTAGCCAAGTCGAACTCCAGCAATTGGTCGTATTCAAAAAACTCAAACTTGAGTATCGACGAGGACGACTCGCGCGACCGCACCACAAACAGAGTGAGAGATCCTTTAACCGTTCTTGTCTGCTTAATCAACAGCAGCCGGGAACGAGGTACGCTCTTCAGCAAGTTTCCCAGATGAATCTTCACGGCCTTCGGGAGTGCACTTTCATGAAATGCTCTTGCGCCCCACGGTCGTGGGTATTCAATGAGTAGCCATGAGTCTCCCATTGATGCGGTGCCGAAAGCGTTTTCTTCAGCTTCCTGCGATCGGAGAGAACAAAAAGCGGCAAGCTCATCAAACATTAGGGCTCCACGATCGCGACCAATCCGTTCATGAGCAGTTCTTTCAAAAAGATCTTGACTCTTCGCTCATCGACTTCGCTTTTCGCAACTTCGCATAACTCGGACACAGAACAAGCTCGATGTTTGTCGAGGTGTCGAAGTATGGGCAGTGCTTCAACTGCCAAGGCCCAGTCTTTCCTTTGAGACGAAAAGCGAACAACTCCTGCATCAACCTTCATCTCGAGTCGACGTGGCGCAAGTAGTCTGACGAGCATATTCCCGGAAGGCAAACTGTCAGCGAACGGCGCGCAGGCCAAACTCAGCCGCGGTCGTGAAGTGGCAGTCGCATCATAATCTGCAAAGTATCGATCGAGAATGTCGTCATCCCATTCTGTCAACAGTTCACGTAGCATCTGCGTCAGGTGCGCCTGAATAGTGTCGCTCGTTGCAAAACGCGGCAGATCCATTCTGAACGTTTCATGCGATCGCATCCTGTTCACGAGCCACCGCAACAGATCCAACCCGACGCGGTTATGAACTCCGACCGTGAGATGTAATGTCGGCTCGTTCAGCGGATAGGCAACGTGCCAAAAGCCGCGAGGAATATAGAGAAGGTTGCCGGCTTCGAGTATGTGTTCCCACAAAGGTGGTTCCATCGGTTTCGGTTCTTTAGGGTCTCCGGCGAGCGGATACGCCTGCGTAATGCCGTGAACCACCCATCGTTTGCGACCCGTGACTTGAACGATGAAAACGTCGTGGTCATCCCAATGGAGATCAAACCCGCGTGAGGTCCGCCAACCCGCGTACGCATTGATCTGAATGCGTTCGTGAAAGAAGAGTTCTAACGATTCAGCCAGGGCGCGCAGTGGTTCATACAACTCATCAACCGCATCGAGAACTAAAGTTGCACCCTTGTTCAGTTCTTGCGTGAGTTTATCGTAACGAAGGCGTGGAACGACGATTCGCTTTTGCCCAGGTTTAGTGTGACGAATATAACTACTGGGCTGGAGCCTTTCGCCATCGCGAGTCAGTCGGATGCGCGGAAAATCGAGGCGATGCTGCTCCAGCGCCTCGTTCAGACGTTGCCACGGGAAGAGGTGGAAGAATTTGTCAGGACCGCCCGTGACGTGCTTGAAAGTCTTGCCCCAAAAGTTCGCGAGAAACTCGTCGACGGTGAGGGGACTAAGAAGATGCTCCAACCTCATAGGAGCTTGCGCGTCCATTAAAATTCAAGGCCACGTTAGTCCGTACCGTCAGCGTCATCCACTGTGTCGGTGTCGGTCTCGTCAGTGCCGTCCGTGTCTCCAACGGTATCCTCGGTATCTGTATCCGCTGATACGTCATTGCTATCGTCTACGTTATCGGTATCGTCGTGGACCGCGGCGAAATCAAGCGAGTGTTCAGGCATCGGATCTACGGACAGCAGCAAACCAGACTCGTTGTTCTCGCTGTTCCTGTGCTCTTCAGACATCAATGGCCTCCCTGTTGGTCCCGTGAAAAAGTGTTAGTAATTGGAGACTGGGTTATACCGCGTCTCACGACGCTAGGCAAGATTGCAGCGCACTCCACGGAGGCGCTCAATCCGTTTGACAAGCTGAGTCAACTCTAATAATTTTCGGGCGCTTCCATTATCTCGCACGCGGAGGAGTCCATCATGCAAGCCCATAGAACATTCCGACACGTAGCGCTTTCACTTCTGGCGATACTGGTTGTTGTCCACGTCGGTTTTGCGCAAGAGGGTTATAAAAAGCCGCCCAAAGAGGTGCTCGACATTCTCAACGCGCCGGTCACGCCGGCGATTTCGGTGAGTCCAACGCGTGACAACGCCATCCTCTCAACGGGCCTGCGTTATCCGCCGCTGGCTGACTTGTCGCTACCGATGTTGCGGCTCGCAGGGCGACGAATCAATCCGGCATCAAACTCTCCGCATCGCTTCCAGTATTCAGTCGCTCTAACTTTGAACCGCATCGCCGACGGCTCAGAAGTCAAGATCGACGTTCCGCCTGGTGCGAAGATCAGCGGCGTCGAGTGGAGTGACGATGGAAAGCATTTCGCCTTCTTGAATGCGGCATCGAACCGCGTCGAACTCTGGGTTGGCGACTCCGCGACCGGAAAGATCCACAACATCAAAGGCGCGGCGATCAACTCAGTCATGAGCAGCGCGCTGGCGTGGATGAGCGATGGCCGCACGCTGCTGGTTCAACTCGTGCCAGCAACACGAGGCGCACCGCCGGCAACACCGTCGGTGCCAACTGAACCAAACACGCAGGAAAGCTCCGGGCGTCCTGGTCCAGTCAGAACCTTTGAGGACTTGTTGAAGAGTCCTTACGACGAGAGTCTTTACGAGTACTACGCAACCTCGCAGTTGGCATTCGTCGATTCGGCAAGCGGACGCGTGACTGCGTTCGGCCAGCCAGCAATTTTTCTATCGGTCGATCCGGCGCCTGATGAACACTATGTTTTAATCACACGACTGCACAAACCGTTCTCATATCTCTTTCCCGATTTCGCGTTTCCAAAAGAGATCGAAGTTTGGGACACGAAAGGCAAACTCGTTTACAAAGTTGCGAGCCAGCCGCTCGCGGATCAGATCCCGATCGACGGTGTAATCACTGGTCCACGCTCGGTTCGCTGGCGGCCCAATCAACCCGCGACACTGGTTTGGGTGCAAGCGCTCGACGGCGGCGATCCCAAAAAGAAAGTTCCATATCGCGATAGCGTCTTAACGATCAAGGCTCCGTTTACCGGACAGCCCACCGAGCTGTTCAAAACCGAGAACCGCTTCGCCAACGGCGGCTTTGGCGAAAAAGGCGGCTTGATACTTTTCTCAGACTTCGAGCGCGACAAACGTTGGTTGAAAACGTTCGTTTTTGACGCCGACAATCCTGCGACTCCGCCAAAACTCATTTGGAGCAGAAACCAACAAGACCGCTACAACGATCCAGGCACGCCAGTAACACGCGCGCTCGGCGGTCAGCGGGCAATCATGCAAAACGGCGACTGGATTTATCTCAACGGCAACGGCGCCTCACCTGAAGGCGATCGCCCAGGTCTGAATCGCTTCAATTTGCAGACGCTGAAAACCGAAACGATCTTTCGCAGCGACGCAAACAGCTACGAAACAGTCGTCGGTTTACTCAGCGACGATGCAACACAGTTCATCACGCGCCGCGAGTCACCAACCGAAGCTCCCAACTATTTCATCAAGGGCGGCTCGACTGCGCGCGCACTGACGCAGTTTCCCGATCCGACGCCGCAGTTGCGTGGAATCAAGAAACAACTGGTGACTTACAAGCGCGCCGATGGTGTGCAGTGTTCGTTCACGCTTTACCTGCCGCCGAACTACAAAGAAGGCACGCGACTGCCGACTGTCGTTTGGGCGTATCCCATCGAGTTCAACGACGCCAGCACAGCCGGACAGGTTGCAGGTTCAACACAGCGCGCGACTTCGATCGTTGGTCCATCGCACCTGTTTTTCCTGTTGGAAGGTTACGCCGTGCTCGATAACACGACGATGCCTGTGGTCGGTTCGCCGGAGACAGTCAACAACACGTACATCGAACAGATCGTGATGAGCGCGAAAGCAGCGATTGACAAGGCGACGGAGATGGGCGTCACGGATCCAGATCGCGTCGGCGTTGGTGGTCACAGCTATGGTGCTTTCATGACGGCAAACCTGTTGGCCCACAGCGATCTGTTCCGCGCCGGCATTGCTCGCAGCGGCGCTTACAACCGCACGTTGACGCCGTTTGGTTTTCAGAACGAACGGCGCACGCTGTGGGAAGCGCCGGAGCTTTATTTGAAGGTCTCGCCGTTCATGTTCGCTTCGAAGATCAACGAGCCGATACTGATGACGCACGGCGAGGCTGACGACAACATGGGTACGTTTCCGATTCAGTCAGAGCGGATGTATCAAGCATTGAAGGGCAGCGGCGCCACGGTGAGGCTGGTGATGTTGCCACACGAAGCACACGGTTACGCGGGGCGCGAGAGTATCGAGCACGTGTTGTATGAAATGATCAGTTGGTTTGATAAGTACGTGAAGAACGCGCCGCCGCGGACGAAAGACGCGACGACGGATCAGCGCAGGTAAAACGCATCTGAAGACCAGTGATGTTTTCTGCGGATGGAGTCTTCGGTCCAGAAGTTTCGCAGCAGCTCGATCTGGGGAGTGGTGTCGTCAGTTAAGACTACGGTGACGACGTCGAAGCGGTACGGTTCACTTTCGATACCGAGCATGCGTCGATAGACGCGAGCGGCGCGCGTGATTTGGCGACATTTGCGTAGATCGACGTTGACTTGCGGCGGTGCGAACCAATCGGAGGCGCGCGTCTTCACCTCAATGAAGCAAAGCGTGTCGCGATCGTAGGCGACGAGATCGATTTCTGCATTTACGACTGCGCCGCGAAGGTTGCGGCCGACGGGTAGAGTAAAGTTGGCTGCGACGAGGCGATAGCCGAGCTGTTCGAGGTAAGCAGCCGCGTAAGTTTCACCGAGTTGGCCAAGTGAGGAAGCCATCGTTTGGACAGGATTACAGGATTTACAAGATTACGCGTCGCGGTCGTAAGCGACTTTGAGCCAGTGCTTAACCTCGTCGTCAATGTCCTCCATCGCGCTGATCGGAATGCGGTGAGTGATGCGATCCTTCTTGGCAAAGCCGCCGGTATCGATCAGACGGCCACTCGGTTTCAGATCACCAAGCGCGAAACCCATATCGATGCGAGTTTGAGTCGTCGGTTTGATCTGCGCGATGACGTGGTTACGATAGATGGGCACGATGGTCTGGCAGGGACAAGCCTTGGCTTCTTTGCCGGTTTTGAGCGCGAGTTTTAGCAGCGCGTCGTAGAGCGGCCGAAGCTTGGCTTTGCCGCCGGAGAACATCTTATCCACATCGCGTTCAGCGTTTTCAAGATACGCATCTGGATCAACTTCCACACCTTTACCTCTGGCACGTAACATCAGGAGGCTCGGATGGACGCTGTAGACTGATTTTTTGCGAGGCCCACTGGATGTGCTCGGCATGTAAGTTCCTTTCTTTTAGCCGCAGATTTGCGCAGATGAACGCGGATAAAATCTGCGTCATCCGCGTTAATCCGTGGCTCCATTAAAACTCACCGTCGCAAGAAACTTCGGTGGCCTACGCGCCTTCGTTGCTTGTTCGAAGGCGTACGCGATCTTGATCAGCTTCGGCTCACTAAACGGTCCACCGAAGAACGATATACCCACCGGCAGACCAAAAACATAACCTGCCGGCACCGTGATGTGTGGATATCCCGCAATCGCCGACGCTGATGAGTAACCTCCGGTGAAGTGATCGCCGTTGGCCCAGTCGGTTGGCCATGCTGGCCCGCCGGTCGGAGCAATCAACCCATCGAGCTTATGCTTCTGCATGATGAAGTCGATGCCTTGCGTGCGAGTGAGCAGGTGATTCTTTCGCAACGCCAGAAGGTACGGTTTGCTGGTCAGCGGTCCTTTCGCCTCCGCCTTCTCCATGATGTCCTGACCAAAATACGGCATCTCGCGATCGCGGTTCTTCTCGTTGAAGGCAATGACATCTTTGAGCGAACGCACCGGTGCCTGTGGTCCAAGTCCAGCGAGATAAGCATTCAGGTCAGACTTGAACTCATACAGCAGCACTTCAAATTCCGAATCGTCAAACTTGCCTGAAGTCGGAATGTCAGCAGGATCGATCAACACCGCGCCGAGCTTCTTGATCTCCGCCAGTAGATCGCTCATCAGCTTGTCTACGCGCTCGTTGAAGCCGAAATGCTTGCGCGCAATGCCGAGGCGCATGCCTTTCATTCCGTCTTTATCCAGAAACTGCGTGTAGTCGGTGACGAATTTTCCCTGACTTGCCTTGGTCGCATCGTCGCGCGAATCCACGCCGGTCAACGCGCCGAGTAAGATCGCGGCGTCGCGAACCGTCCTCGTCATTGGACCAGCCGTGTCCTGGCTGTGCGCAATCGGAATGATTCCGGCTCGACTCACCAGACCTAGCGTGGGCTTGATGCCGACGAGTGAATTTGCAGACGAGGGACAGACGACTGATCCATCTGTCTCTGTGCCGATTGCTGCCGCGCACAGATTTGCGGCGACTGCGGCGCCGGAGCCAGAACTAGATCCGCAAGGATTGCGATCGAGTGCGTACGCGTTTCGTGTTTGTCCGCCACGTCCGCTCCAGCCACTCGACGATTTAGTCGAGCGAAAGTTGGCCCACTCGCTGAGATTGGTCTTGCCGAGGATCACTGCGCCCGCGTCGCGAAGCTTTCGCGCAACGAATGCATCCTGAGTCGGCTTCGCCCCGACAAGGGCCAGCGAACCGGCGGTAGTCATCATTCGATCCTGAGTGTCGATATTGTCCTTGATAAGAATCGGAATGCCATGCAGTGGACCACGCGCACCTTTCTCTTTGCGTTCGCGGTCGAGCGCGGCTGCGATGCTCTCCGCATCGGGATTCATTTCGATGATGGAGTTGAGACCGGGACCTTTCTTGTCGACGTCGTTAATGCGGTCGCTATATTTCTCGACGAGTTGTTTTGACGTGTACTTGCCCGACTGAAGCGCTTGCTGGAGATCCGAAATAGTGAGTTCATCGAGTTCGAACGCGGGCGGAACCTCGGCAACGGTTTTTTCAGCAGCGATGGTCGAGGCAGGGTTAGCGATGGCGACGACGCAGCTCGCCGCAGTTGTTTGGAGGAATTGTCTACGTCTCATCAGCTACTAGGGGCTTATTTTGAAAGAGTTGAAAAAGCGATTGACGCTGACTGAATCGTCCAAGCCTTTCGGCGAGCCGATTACAATCTGATAAGGCCGGCGTCCGACCATGTAAACCCGCGACTTGAAAACCCTGTCTGCCGTTTCTGCAGAAAATTCGAGTGCCGAATAACCATCGATGTTGGTTGTGCGCGTGCTCAAGAGTGTAGCGTTGATGCCCTTAACAAAGTTGTCGCGATTCGCTTCCAGCTCGGCCTTACGGTCAAAGTTGAAGGCCGGATCGTAATCAACCCAACCGATGAGGTAGACGCTTTGCTCGTCCTTCACAACGAACAGATGAGTTGTGTACGGACCGTGCGGGCTCTGGACAGTGTCCTCTTTGTCTGTGGGTGTTTCCGGCATCATCACGGAAAAGTGACCGGCCTCGGACGTGAACTTCACCCAACCGTTGGCATCGACCGTGCTGATCGGCGGCGGTGTGCTGCTGGGCGTACTGACTGGCGGTCGTTTACTGTGTTCCTGCGCGCTCAGCGGAAGGCTCGCAGCGAGGGTGATTATGGCTACTGCCAAAAACCTTTTCATATTGATATCCCTTCGGGTCGATCGGCTTTTTAACGCCCGCAGATTATAACCCACCATTAGTACCGCTTGTAAGGTAATGGTAGAGTTTGGATTGTGCGCCTCCTTGGAGTGCGGTGGCTTGCCACCGCTTTGGTCCTTGAAGACAAACCAATAACAAAGCGGTGCCAAGGCACCGCACTCCAAGGAGGCGCTTGTAGGTTTAGCTTGCCTGATGAAGTCTGCTCCGAGAACAAATCTGGTCGCGATTGTAGGCCGCCCGAATGTGGGGAAGTCCACATTGTTCAACCGTCTGATCGGGGAACGACGGGCCATCGTAGGCGATGAGCCGGGCATCACTCGCGACCGGATCTACGGTCAAGTGGAATGGGCTGGGACGAAATTTTCCCTGATCGACACCGGCGGCATCGTGCCCGACGACGACGCGGTGATTCCCGCGAACATCTTTAAGCAGGCTGGAATGGCGATTGACGAAGCGCAGGTATTGATCTGGGTGGTCGACGCCCGCGCCGGCGTCACTCAGCTCGATGAAGAACTCGCTCGACTCCTCCGCGAGACCGGCAAACACGTCCTGGTCGCCGCCAACAAGACAGATTCTGCAAAACAGGAAAGCGAAAGCACTGAGTTTTATCGCTTTGGCTTCGAAGAGGTGTTTCCGATCTCGTCGGAGCAGGGAATCGGTATCGGCGACCTTCTCGACAGCATTGTCGAATTACTCAGCGAACAGCCTCAGGACGAAGAGGTCAGCGAAACGCGCGAACTGCGCCTCGCGATAGTCGGGCGGCCGAACGTCGGCAAGTCGTCACTGCTGAATCGCATTCTCGGCGAGGACCGAGTGATCGTTTCACCTGTTGCCGGCACGACGCGCGATGCGATCGATACGGTGCTGCAAACGCCGGAACGCAACTTCCGTCTCATCGATACTGCCGGCATACGTCGCAAAGGTAAGACAGAAGAGATGGCCGAGAAGCTCTCGGTCATCATGGCACGAAAGAGTCTCGAGCGTGCTGACGTGGCGATTGTTTTGGTCGATGCGGTTGAGGGAGTCGCCGCGCTTGACGCGACGATTGCCGGTTACGCGGTTGATGCCGGATGCTCGATCATCATTGCAGTGAACAAGTGGGACGCCGTTGCAAACAAGGAGACGAACACGGCTGCGGAGTTTGAGCGAGAGCTGCGCGAGAAGATGAAGTTTTTGGAGTGGGCGCCGGTGATCACGATCTCCGCACTCATCGGCCAGCGCGTCGAAAAGATTCTGCCGCTGGTGATCAAGGCCGACGAAGCTCGTAATCGGCGGATTCTGACGTCACAACTGAACGATTTTTTCGAGAGAGCGATTGCGCAGCCGCGCGGAGGAATTGCACCGTCGCCGGCGAAGGGTGGAATGTCGCGTTTACGAGTTCAGTATTTGACTCAGGTTGGTGTGCGGCCACCGACGTTTGTCGTCTTCACGTCTGGCGGCAAACCGGGACTGCACTTTTCGTACGAACGATATTTGCTGAATAGACTGCGCGAGGAGTTTGACTTCTTCGCGACACCGCTGCGGATCATCGAGAAGCATAAGAAGCGAAAAGGGCCACAAAGAGGCACAAGTTAGCCGCGAAAAGGCACAAGATGTCGAGCGCATTGCGTTTCAGGATCGATGCTCAGCAAGGTGAGGCGCGCGCGGGTGTGTTGACGACGCGCCGCGGGCAGATTGAGACGCCGGTTTTTATGCCGGTCGGAACGGCGGGCACGGTCAAAGGCATTCGCTTTGAAGAGCTTGAATCGGCTGATCTCGATGCCAGGATCATCCTCGGTAACACTTACCACCTCTGGTTGCGGCCCGGAATCGACGTGATCAAAGCGGCCGGTGGGCTTCACCGCTTCATCGGTTGGGATCGCGCGTTGCTGACTGACTCGGGAGGTTTTCAGGTCTGGAGCCTCGGTTCACTTCGCAAGATCACGGAAGAAGGCACTGAGTTTCGCTCGCATGTCGATGGCTCGCTCAGATTCCTATCACCAGAAGTGTCAATGGAAGTGCAGGCGGCGCTCGGATCTGACATCGTGATGGTTTTTGACGAATGCGCGCCCGGTAAGGCTGGTTACGAAGAGACTGAGCGCAGCATGAATTTGACCGCGCGTTGGGCAAAACGTTCGAAAATCGCATTTGATCGAATGCAAGCTGAAAGCGCTGACACAGGCCGCCTCGAAGCTGAGCGTTTAAGCGGAGCCCAGGCACTCTTTGGCATTATTCAAGGCGCTGGTCATCTCGATCTGAGGCGCATCAGTCTCGAACAGACTGTCGATATCGGCTTTGACGGTTACGCGATCGGCGGCTTGAGTGTGGGAGAAGAGAAGCCGCTGATGTTTGAGGTCATTGAAGACATTGCGCCGAGAATGCCGAAAGATGCACCGCGTTATTTAATGGGCGTCGGAACGCCAGAGGATCTCGTGGAAGCGGTTGCACGCGGCGTTGACATGTTCGACTGTGTTTTGCCGACGCGCAACGGCCGCACCGGACAGGCTTTCACGTCGCGCGGCAAGTTGAATATCAAGAACGCTCAATGGACACACGACGCGCGGCCACTCGATGAAGCGTGCGGGTGTTCAGTTTGTCGCCGGCACTCGCGTGCGTACCTCCGTCATCTACATATGACTGGTGAACTGCTGGCCAGTATTCTTTTGACTCACCATAATCTGGCGTTCTTCCTTGACACCATGCGAGGCGTGAGGCAAGCTATCCGGTCTGGCGATTTCCCAAAATTTCGGCGTGAGTTCACCGAGCGGTTGAATACGAATGGTGAAGAGTAATTCTCTGTGCAACCTCTGTGTTCTCTGTGCCTCTGTGGTTTTAAGACGAAAGCACCACGAAGACACAGAGAACGCAGAGGTTGCACAGAGAAGAGTTTATAGAGACTATTAGGACTCGATGCATACATTTCTAATTTTCTTCCAGGGCGGTTTGGGTGGACTTGCCCAGCTCCTGCCCATCTTTCTGATCATTGCCGTCTTTTACGTCCTATTAATAAGGCCTCAGCAGAAGCGCCAACGACAACTACAAGACACCATAGCCAGTCTGAAGATCGGCGATCGGGTCGTGACAACCGGCGGCGTTATCGGTGTGATAACCACCATCCGCGACACGAGTTTCATTATCCGCAGTGCCGACAAATCGATTTTGGAGATCGCCCGGTCCGCTGTCGCCGGGGTCGACGAGGAACCACAGAAGAGCACATAGGTCACAGATTTAGATCTTTTTGCAATGAAGAAAAAGAACCTTCTCACCCGCATAATAATTATTGCTGTTGTCACGATCGTAGGTTTCTATCTCGTTATTGGTCCGCGGCATCGTCCGTCATGGCGAGACTTCACCTGGTCGGGTATCAAACAAACTCTCGCGTCCAACATTCATCTCGGGCTCGATCTTCAGGGCGGCTCGCACCTGGTGATGCGAGTAAAAACTGAGGAATTTCTGCGACGATTGACCGAAGAGGACAATGTCGCGGCGCAGAACGCCGCGCGGGATGCAGGTTACGAGATCAAGGGCGGTCGTGCGGAAACTGGCAACGGTAACTACCGCCTGATTGTCGAACCTGCCGATCCGTCGAAAGCGAAGGAAGTCAAAGAGGCGATTGAGAAGAAGGTCGAGCTTGGCGATACCTCGGTTTGGAGTTACTCGGAATCCAGCGGTCAGCTTGTTTGGTCCATGACGCCGTCGGCACAGCGAACACTCGCCGATAATGCCACCACGCAGGCGCTGAACATCATCGAGAGTCGTATCAACGCTCTTGGCATCGCCGAACCCACACTGCAAACTCACGGCGCTCAGAGTTCACACCAGATTCTTTTGCAGATGCCAGGCGTGCAGGATCCGGAACGTGTCAAAGATATCTTGAAGGGTGAATCACGTCTCGAGCTCGTGCACGTAATCGGACCACCAAATCCGTCTCCGGCGACGACTTATCCCACAGAAGCAGACGCAATTGCTTCGCTGAACAGTGCCGGCACGATTCCACCGAATCGGAAAGTTCTGCCGTACGCCGAGCGCATGGAACTCAGCGCCACTGGTTCAAAGGATCCGAACCAGCAGAAGCCAAAGCAGTGGGTGGTAGTGGAAACTCCAGCGATCATCGATGGCAGCGAGTTGAGAAACGCCACCGCGATTCCCACACAGGCAGGCCGCTCAGATGATTACGAAATCAATTTTTCGCTGAAAAAGAGTGGCGCGGACAAGTTTGGCCGGTGGACCGGTGCTCACATCAACGAATACATGGGCGTTGTGCTCAACGATGAAGTGAAATCCATCGCGTTCATCAAGTCGCAAATCTTCGACTCAGGACAGATCAGCGGACGTTTCACCAAACAATCCTCTGAAGATCTTGCGCTAACGCTTCGCTCAGGAGCATTGCCGGCGCCGATCGAGTATCTCGAAGAGCGCACAGTCGGACCGAGCCTCGGGCAGGATTCGATTCGAGCGGGAGTCAGAGCTTCGGTCGTAGGTCTCGCACTCGTCGTCGTTTTCATGCTCTTTTACTATCGCGGTTCAGGTGTCAACGCAGTGGTCGCGCTGGTACTGAACATGGTCCTGATGCTCGCTGGACTAATCGTGTTTGGTGCGACGCTGACATTGCCTGGTATTGCCGGCATCATTTTGACGATCGGCATGGCGGTCGATTCCAACGTGCTGATCTTCGAGCGAATTCGCGAGGAATTGCGATCGGGCAAGACAATTCCGTCCGCGGTTGATCTCGGATTTAAGCGCGCGTTCATTACCATCATCGACACGCACGTTACGACAGTTATTTCTTCTCTCTTTCTATTTGTGTTTGGCACGGGACCGATTCGCGGTTTTGCCGTCACGCTGGTGATCGGACTGCTGATCAATCTGTTCTCGGCCGTTTACGTCTCGCGCACGATTTTTATGTGGGAATTGTCACGTAAGAAAAAGGTGGAGTCGCTCAGTATTTAGTGAGTCATCATGTTTCAGATTCTACACGGTGTAAACATTGATTGGCTGGGTAACCGGCTGTGGTTTATCGGCATATCTGTGCTGCTGATGCTGGCCGGTTTGGGCTCGGCGATCATCAAGCAAGCGACGGGTGGCCAGGCTTTTAACCTCGGTGTTGATTTCAAAGGCGGCACGGTAGTAACTGCCAGATTCAAACAGCGACCAAATGACGACGCGATCAGAGTTGCCCTGGTAGACAAAGGCATTCGTGACGCAGTTGTGCAACCCGTCACTGACCGGCCGGACACTGTCCTTATTAAAGTGCCACTCGAAGGCGAGGGACAGGACGGGCGAAGTCGAGTCAGGGAAGCCCTGAGTCAGTTTGGTAAAGAAGCACCGCCAACACAGGAGTTGGAAGCGGATCAAAACTCGGCCTACAAGATCGTGGGAACTGACGCCGTGGGTGCAATTGCCGGCGCCCAGCTACGAAACAAGGCCATCGCGGTAACTCTCGCGGCGCTTGTCGGAATCTTGATTTACATCGGCGCTCGCTTTGAGTGGACGTACGGCGCGGCTGCTGTTATTGCGGTATTTCACGACGTGTTGGTGACTCTCGGATTCTTCTCGATCTTTCATATTGAAGTCAGTCTCAACGTCATCGCCGCACTGCTCACACTCGTCGGATTTTCGGTAAACGATACGATCGTCGTCTTTGACCGTATTCGTGAAAACCGCAAGCTGCACCGGCGTGATTCGCTGTACAAGATCACTAACGACGCCATCAACCAGACTCTTTCACGGACCGTGATTACGAGCGGTCTTGTGTTCCTCTCGGTGTTTGCGATGGTGCTTTTCGGTGGCGAGGTGCTACGTGGGTTTTCGCTCGCGTTGCTGATCGGCGTAATTTTCGGAACCTACTCGTCGATCGCGATTGCGAGTCCGATCATGGTGTGGTGGGAGCAGCGGCTCGAGGCGGCAAATCGAACTGCGGCATTGAGTTTCAATCAACCAATAAGAGGTGGCGTCCGTGCGCCACGAGTGAATGCCACGGGAAGCACAAAAAGTACGAAACAAAGTTACTCCTGAGGGGTCTAAGTATTCGGCGCTTTTTGCTCTTTGTGTGGCGAATGTTTTGGCTACACCGGTTCCTAGTTTGCGCTTGACTTTGAAATGGCATGCGGACTAGACTGCGACCGTTGCTGGCCAATTAAATATCTCAAGTGTCGACCCCCGCGTGTGTGCAGTCAAAGGTTGGGCGTGGCGGCGGTGTGTTGAGCGGGCCGGCGAGTGTTCTCGCACAGCGGCTTTCCAAATTCTAATTCGGTGTGCTCAATATCGTAGAGCTGCTGTTATCCCCTTCAAGTTTGACGGAATTCAAGCGGTATTAAATCGACACTTGCGAGGCGATTACTGCTTAAACTTTCGTAACCCCTGATCCATTTGGCGCCGGAGTCGGAGGATAAACATGTTCGATAATCTTGTTGAGTCAAGTTCGCACAAGGACGATATCGCGCGAAAAGGCTCCTTCATCGGTATCACCTTGGCTGTTTATGCTGTGCTTCTGTTAGCTTTCTTTGTTGCCGGTATTTACTGGTATGACGCCAATGTCGCTCCGAGTGATCTCGAGCTGACAACGTTGATCGCTCCTGTGCCGGTGCCGCAGCAACAGAAAGAACCCGAGAAACAACAGGAAGTTAAGCCACAGAAAGTCGAGCAGAACGTCGACATTCGTAAGGAACTGGTCGCCGACGTTGCGGAGAGCCGGTTGCCTCCAAAGGAAATTTCGGCAAAGGCCAGTGAGGTACCACCCGTTCGTCGCGGCGTGACGACGATGGTCGGGAGCGGAAACTCGAATGCTGCGGCGCCGATTGCCGGTCCAGGTGCCGGTACGATTGTTAGTGCACCGGCCAAAGTGGACATTGCAGACGAGCCGCCACCGCCCGAGGCGAAACCAACTCCGCCTCGTGCCCCGATTTCTGGCGGCGTGCTCAATGGCAAGGCGATTAGCCTACCCAAGCCGGCATACCCGCCGATTGCCAGGGCAGCACATGCTTCGGGTACCGTGGTGGTCCAGGTGCTTATCGATGAAAATGGCAGCGTCGTTTCGGCGCATGCCATTTCGGGACATCCCTTGCTGCAAGCCGTGGCGGTAGCGGCTGCACGCCAGGCAAGATTCTCCCCAACGAAGCTTTCGGGACAGCCAGTAAAAGTTACGGGCATGATTCAGTACAACTTTGTGGCGCAATAACTGCGGAGAGCTTTTGTCGCGTCGCCGCGGTTAACGTGGGTCGTCCCGGCTTCTCTGCTTGCAATCAATCTAATAAAACCTTTTGGAGGGGTTCACCGTGACAATTCTAATGAGTCTTTTAGGAACCAAGGTGCTTGGGCTCTTTATGCTGTTGCAAGAGGCGGCAGCCAGCCCAGCCGCAGAGTCGAGCGCAAACACGTTCACGCTGACTGAAATGGTGAAAAACATGGGAGGCGTGGCGATCGCAGTCGTGATCGTGCTGCTGATCATGTCGGTCTATTCGATCGCGATCATGGTCGAGCGTTACCTGACCTACTCCGCGGCGAAGAAACAGTCGCGTGAGTTTGCTCCGCGCGTAGCCCAGGCGCTGAAGAACGATCGTATCGAAGAAGCAATTAACATCAGCGACAAGCATCGGAAATCGCACCTGGCAATGGTCGTGAGCAGCGGTTTGCAGGAGTTTCGCGCGCACGAAGCGTCGACAGACATTTCGGGCGACGAGATTGAAGCTTCCAAACGCGCGTTGCAACGTGCGATTGCTATCAAAACGGCGGAATTCAAGCGCGGTCTTTCTGGTCTTGCGACCATTGGTTCCACCGCACCGTTCGTCGGTCTGTTCGGAACAGTGTTCGGCATCATCAACGCTTTCCGCGGCATGAAGAACGCTGAATCTGCTGGTATCGCGGCAGTGGCCGGCGGTATTTCGGAAGCGTTGTTTACCACCGCGCTCGGATTGCTGGTGGCGGTGCCGGCGGTGTGGCTGTTCAACTACTTCACGGGCAAGGTCGATGGCTTTATCGTCGAGATGGATAACTCGGCCTCAGAGCTGGTCGACTACTTCATTAAGAACCGCACGAAGCAGTTGAAGGCGTAAGTCGCCCATGAGACCAAACGCCGGATCGCGAACCGCCGGATCGTGAACCGAATGGCGCGGCTTGGCCGCTCCGGCGTTTACAGCTTGAAGTAAAGGAGATCTGCTATGGGAATGTCAGGTGGAGGCGGTGGCGGCGGGCTACAGTCAGAGATTAACGTCACCCCGATGGTCGACATCATGCTGGTGTTGCTGATCATCTTTATGGTGGTCACGCCTTTCTTGCAGCAGGGCATCACGGTTGCGCTGCCGAAGAACTTGAATAATCCGGATGTCGATCCAAACATCATCAAGGAGTCGTCGATCGTCATTTCTGTTCCAAACAATGGCGAGTACTACCTTGGTAAGAAGCGCGTGAGCCGCGAGCAACTGAAGGACGAGGTCGATAAGAAACTCAAAGACGTTAAGAAGGATGAGGATCGTATCGTCTACATCAAGAGTGGCGTTGGCGTTAACTATGGCGACGTGGTCGACGTCATCAATGAAGTCCGTGGGCTCGGGATCGACAAGATCGGATTAGTAGCTGACAAGAAGAAAAAGGGCGCGGCGGCAGCAGCACCCGCGCCGGCTGCTTCGTAACGCATTAGACGAGGAGAAACTTAAAAATGGCGATGGGTGGTAATTCAAAGAAGGGTAGTACGACAGCCGAGCCATATATCAACGTCACACCGTTGATTGACGTGTTGCTGGTGCTGCTCATCATCTTCATGGTGGTCACGCCACTGAAACCGAGCCGGTTCAAGGCTGACATTCCGACTCAGCGGGATCCTAATGAAGACCTGAGTAAACTGAAACCAAATCCACTGACGTTGGTTGTTTCGATCGCGTCTGATTTATCGATCAAGTTGAATCAGGACAGCCTTGGTTCTGTCAATGATACCAGCCCTCTCGCGCTGCGATTGGAGCAGGTATTTCGTCAGCGGAAAGAGACGCGTGCCTACAAGATAGGCTTTGAGACGCGCTCGGATCTCAAAGACGACGATCGCATCGAAAAGACGGTCTTCGTCAAAGCACCGCGGGCGCTCAAGTACGGCGACGTCGTAAAAGTGATCGACGCCATCAAGGGCGCGGGCGCGAATCCAGTCGGATTGCAGGTGGACGATCTTCCTCAGTAAATATAAAGATCGCGGAACGGCGACAGTTTACGCCCAGAGCTCGCTTGACTGTCGCTAAGACCGATCTATTGAAACGGAGTCATGTATAAATGAAACTCTCTCAGACCAGGATCGCCATTGTTTTGGCGGTCCTTGTTGCCACTAGCTCCGGGTGCGGAGTGGTCAATCGAATCAGAGCCAAGAATCAATTGAACGAGGCTGCGCGCGCCTATCGCGAAGGCAGATTTGTCGAAGCGGAACAGCATTCACGAGAGGCCGCTGAACTCGATCCGAATAATAAGACCGCCCCGATGTTTATTGCTCGCACTATTCACGCGCAGTATCGCCCTGGTGTGCAAAGTCCGGAGAACCTTGCCAAGGCCCAGGAGGCAATCGACGCATACCAGCAGATACTTGCTAAGAACCCGAAAGATGAGGAAGCTTATAAGGCTATCGCGTATCTCTACGGGTCGACCAAAGATGAGAAGAAACTGAGAGACTGGATTACGTCTCGTGCCGCCAGTGACGCAACGGAACCGGATAAACGAGCGGAGGCTTACGTGGTGCTGGCCAGCAAGGATTGGGATTGCTCTTTTAAGATCACCGAGCTGCCTACAAACAAAATCACGACCCTCGATCAAGCTACCAACAAGGCCACCGTCTCTTACAAGAAACCAAAAGATCAGAAAGAGTTCGATCAGGCCCAGATGTGCGTGAAAACGGGGCTGGTCGAAGCGGAGAACGCGATCAAGTTTGATCCGAATAACGAATCAGCGTGGTCTTACAAGACGAATTTATTGCTCGAAGCTTCCAAGCTGGCGGAGATGGACGGACAGACCGAGCAGAAGGCGCAGTATCAAAAGGATTATGAAGCCGCTTTGAAACGCACCACCGAATTGAGCGTGGCGAACCAAAAGCGCAAAGAGGAGGAAGAGAAGAAGTCCGCCACGCCCCCGAAGGGTTAAAAGGCTAAGAGAAGTAGAACAAGTCAGGAAGGGTGGCTTGCCCCGCTCTCGCAGCAGCGGGGGCAAGCCACCCTTCCTGACTTGTTCTTTCTTTACTTTGCCTCTTTCCTTAAAAAGTTCTTTGTTGCGCTTTTTGTTATAATTTTGCGTCACTAATGATTCGGATAGATGACATTGTCGAGAAGGTCGCCACCAACCACCCGCAGGCCGATCTCGATCTATTGCGTCGCGCCTACTTGTTTTCCGCCAAGGAGCATAAGGGTCAAAAGCGCGCCTCCGGGGAGTCGTATCTCGTCCATCCCCTCGAAGTAGCTAACATCCTCGCCGACATGAAGCTCGACGAAGTGTCAGTGGCCACCGGCCTGCTGCACGACGTCGTCGAAGACACGCTTGTCGATCTCGATACAATTCATCGCTACTTCGGCGAAGAGATAACGCACCTGGTCGATGGTCTCACCAAGATCGCTCAAATCAGCAACATCTCGCGCGAGGAGCAGCAGGCTGAGAACGTTCGCAAGATGTTGCTGGCGATGGTTGACGATGTTCGCGTCGTGCTGGTGAAACTCGCCGATCGCCTGCACAACATGCGCACGCTTCAGTATCTCAGCCCTGAGAAGCGAAAACGCATCGCCGAAGAGACGATGGACATCTTTGCTCCGATCGCGCACCGCCTGGGAATGGGTAAGTTGCGCGGCGAGCTCGAAGATCTCGCGTTTCGCCATCTTCATCCTGAGGACTATCGAGAGATCGCAGAGCAACTCGAGAAACGTCGCGCGGAAAACGAAGCTTTCCTGACCGGCGTCACGGCACGCATCGAAGAAAAGATGAAGGAAGCGGACGTACCGTTTGTGCGAGTCGAAGGGCGCGTCAAGCGGCTCTACTCGATCTGGAAGAAGCTGCGCCGGCAGAGGATTGGTCTCGAACAGGTTTACGATCTGGTGGCGGCGAGGATCATCACTCCCAACGAAATTCGCCACTGCTACGCCGCGCTCGGTGTGGTCCACAACAACTGGAAACCAGTACCGGGTCGTATCAAAGATTGGATCGCCACTCCGCGCGATAATCTTTACCAGTCGCTGCATACATCCGTGATCGGGACCGCCGGTCAATCATTCGAAGTGCAGATTCGTACCGAGGAGATGCATCACATCGCCGAAGAAGGCGTCGCGGCCCACTGGAAATACAAGGAAGGAAAACGCGGAGCGCGCGACGAAGATCAGGCCTTGCAGGCGTTGCGCTCGCTTGTCGAATGGACTCAGGAGGTAAAAGACTCCAAAGATTTTCTCGACTCGCTCAAGCTGGATCTCTATCCGAAAGACGTTTACGCGTTCACGCCGATGGGCAAGGTCATTCAGCTCCCACGCGGCGCCACGCCAGTCGATTTCGCTTACATGATCCACTCCGAAGTTGGTAACACTTGCACGGGCGCGCGTATCAATGGGCGCATGGTGCCGCTGCGCACGCAGATTCAAAACGGCGACGTCGTGGAGATCATTACCACCGCCAATTCGCATCCCTCGCGCGACTGGTTGAACTTCATCGTCACGTCGCGCGCGCGCAATCGCGTTCGTCACTGGGTAGCTGAACAACAGCGAGCCGAATCGATCGAGATCGGAAGAAAACTTTTCGAAAAGGAAGCGGTGCGCTTTCAACTGTCACCAAAGAAACTTCTGAACGACACCGACAAAGACATGAAGCGTGTCGCCAGCGACTATGGTTACGGTCGGGTGGACGATCTTCTCGCCGGCATTGGTTACGGCAAACTCGTTCCGCGAAACGTTATCGCAAAGTATCTTGGACCAGAACAGTTTGAGCAGCTCGACAAACAGAAAGAGTCTCGTCTCCGCAGCGGCGTTCGTGCGGTCAAACGTCTCATTCGTCTGGGCGACGATTCGATCGTCGTGCGTGGCGTCGACGACTTGATGGTGACGCGCGCGCGTTGCTGCAATCCGCTTCATGGTGAAGACATCATCGGCTACGTCACGCGCGGCAAAGGCGTCGCGGTTCACACCACGCGCTGCAAGAACGTTACGCAGTTGATGGTCAATCGTGAACGGATTGTGGAGGTGGAATGGGCTGGCCGGCCGGAAAAAACGGCGTATGCCGTAAAGCTTCTCGCGATAACAGAAAACCGCACGGGCATGATCGCGGGCATCACTGGCGCTATTTCAGATATGAAGACGGGAATACGTGATGCTCGTGCGTCCGTCGCGTCTGACGAGCGTGGTCATATCGAGGTCACGGTTGAAGTGTTTGACGTCAAGCATCTCGACCGCGTGATCGGATCGATCAAGGGCGTTCCCGGCGTGCTCGATGTAGAAAGATTGCAGGGCGTCGCTTGAGCTTTTTGTGCTTCTCTGTGGCTTCTGCTAGAATCCCGCCTTTGTTTTCAAGCATCTATTGAGCATGAGGCAGCAAGTCGAGACTAAAAATGCGCCGGCTGCAATCGGCCCCTATTCACAGGCGATCAAAGCCGGTGGACTCGTGTTTGTCTCCGGACAGATTCCGATCGATCCGGCAACAGGCGAATTCGTAGCCGGCGGGATTGCTGAGCAAACCGACCGTGTACTGAAGAACCTGGCAGCGGTGCTTGAAGCGGCCGGGAGTGGGTTGGACAAGGTCGTGAAGACCACAGTGTTTCTCGCGGACATGAAAGAGTTTTCTGGAATGAACGAGGTTTATGCGACCTTCTTTGCGAGTCCGCCACCGGCGCGGGCGACGGTTGCAGCGGCTGGTTTGCCGCGAGATGCGAGAGTTGAGATTGAAGCCATCGCGCTTGGCTAATTTTTTGTGCCTCTTTGAGGCGAGTGAGGTTGACAGAACGGTCGTGGATGAAGGGCTCAGGCGGCTTTCGACACTTTGCCTGCTTTGATACAGGCCGTGCAGACTTTCATCCGGCGCGCGCCACCCTGCGGCAGTTGCACGCGAATCGATTGTAGATTGGGATCAAAGCGCCGCGGCGTTCGATTGTTCGCGTGCGAGACGTTGTTACCGAATTGTGGTCCCTTGCCGCAAACTTCGCAACGTTTGGCCATAATTATTCAACCTCCGGAATTCTTAAAAACGAAGGTTTATAACAACGGATTTCTCCGTAGTCAAGCCACGAACGTAGTTAGCTAAAGGAGCAGAGTTAAAGTGCGCAATATCGCAAAAGTTTTTGCCGTTAGTTGTCTGGTAGTCTCAGGGCTGGTTCTCAATGGATGTTCCTCCGGAAGCTCGGAAGCTAAAGACAATCTGGTGGCCGCCACCGTCAATGGCCGCAACATCATGCTTTCCGAAGTGGAGCGCGGAGTCAGCCAGCAAACCAATGGCAACCCGTCACTCTTGAACCAACTTCAGCTCGCCCAGACGCGATTGCAAGTGTTGAGCAATCTCATCCAGCGAGAAGTGCTCTTCCAGCGCGCCGAACGTGAAAAGGTCCTGCCGACCGAGGCGCAAATCGACGGCGCCATTGCCACACAAAAGCAGAACAGCGGCATGACGGCTGAAGACTTTGACAAAAGCCTGAAGGCACAGAACATGTCGATGGAGACTCTGCGCGAGGAGGCTCGCAAAGATCTCGCGATCGCCGCGTTGCAGGACAAGTACAGCGGAAAGATCGACATTAGCGATCGTGAGGTCGAGGAGTACTACAACAAGAACCGCCAGCAGTTTAAGAATGAGCGCGGCGTTGCGTTGGCGATGATCATGGTGGACCCCGCGGATAACAGCGCAACCGGAATCACTGACGACGCCAAGAACGACACTGATGCCAAACTGAAGATCGATAACATTTATCAGCAGCTTCAGGGCAAGGCAGACTTCGCCACAGTTGCCCGCGCGAAAAGTGAGGACATCAACTCGCTTCGCGGCGGCGGCGACATCGGCTTCGCCACCGAAGAGGATCTGAAAAACAACAATTTTCCGCCGGAGCTGGTTGCCAGGTTTTTTGGTCCGATGCAGGTTGGTGATTACACAGAACCGGTGCGGTTCGGCAGCGGCAAGTGGTATATCTTCAAACTCGCTGAGAAGCGGCTGACCACTGAGAATCTGACTCTGGAAAGTCCCGGCATCCGGCAGCAGATTACGCAGGGATTGACCAATCAGCGTAAACAGATCCTCAACGCAGCGTTGTTGGAAGTGGCGATAAACGAAGCGAAGATTGTGAACAATCTGGCAGCCAACATGCTGAACAATCCGAGCAACCTTGGTCTGCGACCTGCTGGCGAACCTGCGACTACAACTTCGCAGTCAACACCCGCGCCGACGCAGCAACCAGCCTCAAGTGCTGCTTCGCCGACGAAATAAGCCACGGATCTACGAAGAATCCGTGGCTAACTCACATGTTGTTCCGGCTTTCAGAAGTTTATAAGTCTTACGGAACTCAGGACGTGCTCCGTGGCGCCTCTTTGCAGGTGAATCCTGGAGAACACGTCGGACTCGTCGGTCGCAACGGCGCCGGCAAGAGCACGGTCTTTCGTCTCGTCCGCAGTGAGGAGACTCCCGATCGTGGCGAAGTTGTCCGTGCGCGTGGCGTTAAGTTGGGTCTGTTGGACCAGCACGTTCACTTCAAGCCTGGCTCAACTGTTCACGAATCCGCGCTTGCAGCATTTGGCCGTCTGCAACAGATCGAACATGAGATGCACGAACTCGAGCATCGCATGGCCGAGGCCGGCGACGATCTCGAGAAGATTCTCGAACGCTATAGTGATCTCCAGCACGAGTTCGAGCACGAAGGCGGCTTCGAGTACGCGGCCCGGGCAGAAGCGATTCTTCAGGGACTCGGTTTCGATCGCGACCTGTGGTCGCTCGAAACTGAGAAACTCTCCGGCGGTCAGCAGAACCGGCTCGGCCTCGCCTGTTTACTGCTCGCGGCGCCTGACATCCTATTGCTTGATGAGCCAACGAATCATCTCGACGTGAACGCAGTCGAGTGGCTTGAAGAGTTCTTGCAGGCGTACCCGTCTGCATATGTGATTGTTAGCCACGATCGTTACTTCCTCGATCGCTCGTGCCGCCGCATCATCGAGCTCGAAAACGGCCGCGCCTCAAGCTACACAGGCAACTACTCCGATTACCTCGTCGAACGCGAAGAGCGTCGCGAAGCACAACAACGTGCTTACGACAACCAGCAACAGTTAATCGCCAAGACAGAAGAGTTCATCCGTCGCAACATCGCCGGGCAGAAGACGAAGCAAGCGAAGTCGCGTCGCAAGATGCTCGAGAGACTCGAACGCATCGACGCGGTGCGACATGACCAGGCCTCCGGCGACTTTCGTTTACAGGCGATTGAGCGCACGGGAAATCATGTGCTCACCGTCACTGACCTCTCCATCGGTTATACCGACACGCTGTTGGCAAAAGACATCGCGTTCATACTGCGCCGTGGTGAGTGTTTAGGCATCATTGGTCCAAATGGTTCAGGGAAGACGACGTTTTTGCGAACCATACTCAACAAGCTCGAGCCGTTGAGCGGCGAGGTTCGTTGGGGAACGAAAGTGCAGATTGGATATTACGCGCAGCAGCTCGACGATCTCGACGATCGCAACGAGATCATCATGGAGTTGCGTCGCGTTGCGCCGTCGACTGCAACCGCGGGTGAGCTGCGATCGTTTCTGGCGAAGTTTCTCTTTACGGGTGACGACGTTTACAAGCACGTCAGAGATCTTTCCGGCGGCGAAAAAGGAAGGCTGGCGCTCGCTAAGTTAATCTACTCGCGCGTGAATGTGCTCGTACTCGACGAGCCGACCAACCATCTCGACATTCCTTCGCGTGAAGCACTCGAAGAAGCGCTGGCTGCTTATGAAGGAACGATCGTCACGATCAGTCACGATCGCTACTTCCTAGATCGCGTGGCAACGCAGATTCTCGCGCTGGATGGTCTGGGCGGTGCTGAACACTACGATGGCGATTACACTGAGTATCACGATTGGAAACTCGGGCTGCGTGGTTCTGCTGCTCCGAGCTTGAAGCCTGCCGCCGAAGAGAATTTGGTGAGCGTTGTTGCTGCGCCGGCGAATGTAGCTCAGGAGCAGAAGAGCGTTGCACCGCCACCACCTTCACCCAAAAAGCCCGGCGTGAAAGTCGTCAAGAAAAAGAAGTCGGATACGCGAACGCCCGAATTGGTTGAAAACGACATCGCCCGCGCCGAAGCACGACTCAACGAGATCTCGCAGCAAATGGGCACACCGGAAGTCGCCCGCGACGCCGATCGCCTAATTGCTCTCAACGGCGAATACCAGCAAACCGAATCCCAACTTCGCACTCTCTACGACGAGTGGGACCGCCTCAGCCAGGAACCCGTTTTGCCTCAAAAATAATCCGCCACAAAAAGGCACATAAGGCACAAATTGCATGGGATATTGCTAAGCCGACCTATCTTAGATTGTTGTTGACCCGCGAAATGGCGAGTCAGTAGTATGTTTACTGTCCTTCAACCGGAAGGACGCTGGCGCAACCCTCCGACACACCTAGCTCGCGTCAGTTATTCCCAATGCGAGGACAAGTTATGAAGAGTACGAAGTGTCTTCAATGCGGCTTTGTAGGTTGGTCAGACGCTGAATACTGCAAAGCGTGTGGTGCGCTCCTCGGCCAGGGCGCCCGGACCGAGCCGGAAAGCCAGAGGAAGGGCCTAGCGATCGTCTCGTTAGTGCTGGGCATAATCAGCTTCTTCACCTTCGGACTGCTTGGCGTTGGCGCAATCATGGGCATCATCCTCGCCGCCATCGCGATGAGTCGCGTGAAGCACGAACCCAGGAAATATGGTGGACGCGGAATGGCAATCGCCGGTCTGGTGTTGAGTATTACTTCACTCGCGACGGTGGTCCCAGTCGGCATCATTGCGGCTATTGCAGTCCCGAATTTACTTGCGGCTCGCATGGCTGCAAATGAAGGTTCAGCGATTCACTCGCTTAGAACAATCTATTCCGCCGAGCTGACTTATCAGGGCCAGTTCGGGAAATACGCCATGTTGCAGGAGTTAGGAGCACAGAACCTGATCGACCAGAAGCTCGCGTCGGGCGTTAAGAATGGCTATCGATTCACCGTCGACCTTACAAGTAGCAACGGCGAAGGATTCGCAGTGAGCGGTGTACCGACTGAATATCGAAGCAGCGGCAGGCGATCTTTCTACGTGGACGAAACGCTTGTCATTCATGCAGCCGACAATCAAGGTGGACCGTCGTCGACGCTCGATGCACCATTGGAAGCAACACCGGTCCGACAAAACATGCCGCCGAGATATCGTGCGAATGACGACTTGTAATACTGCAAGAGATCTTCCTCAGGGAATCCCCTATGTTCGAGAGGGTTCAAACCAAGTAAAATTCGCCAACCGTGGTCCTTGAAAGACACACCATCGGAACGCGAAATCGTTAGATCCACTGACGATGAGCCCCCAGCTAGCATTACACAAATGATCGAACTCTTGGCCCAAAGAGGAGACCCTCATGTTACCTATCCTCGTCGTCGCGGATGCCGAGCCACGGCGTCGATTAGCAGATATTCTCCGCCAGGCAGGTTATTTCGTAGCCGAAGCGAATTCCGGTGAGAGCGCCATAAACCTTGCATACTCTGTTTCTCCAAAGCTAATTCTGATGGCTATTGTTATGCAGGACAGCAACGGTTTGGAAGCCGCGGCAAAACTCCGGCGAATTTCTGATTTTCAGTCATTGCCTATCATCTTGTTGGGCTCTGTCCCTCCCATCGGCATGAACGATGAACCACTGGCGTCACTCGTGAGTGGCTTTTTGAACATCGACGCTTCCGCGAAGGAGTTACTGGCGACTGTCCGTTCTCACTTACCAGTGAACGATCAATAATGTCCACCACAACTGAGTTTGCTCAATCCAATCAGCTCCAGACTGATTTGACCATCGATAGGACAAATCCGTTTCGCATACTTGTGGTCGACGATTCCGCCGACTTACGCGCTCTCTTTAGCACGCTCCTGAAACGTGCCGGATACGAAACCATGAGCGCTAACAGCGGTGCTGAATGTTTGCGAATCGTAGCGGAGAATGCGGTGGATCTCGTCTTGTTGGATGTAATACTTCCGGATATGAGCGGAATGGAAGTCTGCAAACAGATCAAGAGTGATCGGCCGGGGATTTTGGTGCTGAACATCTCCGGCATGAAGACGTCGGCTTCAAATGCTGTTGAAGGTCTTGAAGGTGGTGCAGATGGTTATATCACCAAGCCGGTTGATGCACGCACGCTCTTAGCCCATGTCAACGCACTGCTGCGGATCAAAAAGAGTGAAGAAGCATTACGGCAGGCTAGCGGACACTTTCGCGCCGTGTTTGAGAGCACTGTTGACGCGATGTTTGTAGTTGACGACAACTCGAATTGCGTCGACTTGAATCCGGCTGCCTGCGCGCTTTTTCATCTCTCAAAGGAAGAAATGATTGGTAAGAGGTTTTTGGATCTGGTGAAGGGAAGTCTTGATTGGGAGGATTTGGAGTGCGATTGGCAAGAGTTCCTGAAACAGGGCCACAGGCGTGGCGAGTTCATGCTTCATTTATTTGATGGATCCACACGTGCGATTGAATACGACGCAAGGGCCGCGTTTCTAACTGATCGAAATCTTTGGGTGTTGCGCGATATCGAAGCTCGTAAAAGAGCGGAGCAGGCGATTCAAGAAGCGCATGACCAACTGGAAGTCAAGGTTGTACAGCGAACTGCTGAATTGATGGCAGCAAATGCATTCCTGAAGCAGGAGATTGCCGACAGAAAGAGAATTGACGAAGCTCGTAAAGAAGCTGAAGAAAAATACCGCGGCATCTTTGAGAACGCGATCGAGGGGATATTTCAATCAACACCAGATGGAAGATTTCTGTCAGCAAATCCCGCGCTGGCTCGAATGTTTGGCTACGACTCGCCAGAGCAGTTGATCAAGGATCGCAAGAATATAGAACGCGAACATTATGTTGATCCCGAGCGACGCAAAATCTTCAAAAGGCTGGTCGAAGAGAATGGCATCGTGCACGGGTTTGAGTTGCAGGCTTATCGCAAAGACAGAAGCATCATCTGGACCTCCGAAAATGTGCACGCGGTTCGCGATGAGTCCGGCAAGTTGCTGTATTACGAAGGAATAGTAGAAGACGTTACTCTGCGCAAAGAAGTCGAAAAAGAACGGCTTGAGCTGCTGAGACGACTTGTAAGAGCACAGGAAGATGAACAACGCCGCATATCGCGCGAGCTGCATGACCAGATGGGCCAATCTCTCGCCGCGCTGTTGTTAGGGTTGAAGTCATTAAAGGACTCAGTTCACATCGAACCGGCAAGAGGACAGATTGAACGCGTACAGGATATCACCACGCGCATTGCTAACGAGCTGCATAGCCTGGTTCGTGAGCTAAGGCCCACGGCGCTCGACGACTTAGGTTTATACACCGCTCTCTCCAATTACATCGATGAATGGTCAGAACAATCCAATATCCCGGTGGACTTTCATTCCAATGGTTTCCTGAATCAGAGATTGGATAGTCAACTCGAAAGCACCGTCTATCGCATCGTGCAGGAAGCTTTAAACAATGTGCTGAAACATGCGAAGGCCCAAAGCGTCAGCATCATTTTGGAGAGGCGTGCAAACAGGGTGTCAGTTATCGTGGAAGATGATGGCGTGGGATTCGATGTCGAAGAGCTGATGAAAACACCGGCGAGAAATCGTCGCTTCGGACTATTAGGAATGCAGGAGCGCGTGATGCTCGTTGGTGGAACGGTTAACATCGAGTCTACGCCGGGAGTAGGAACAACTGTGCTGGTGCACATCGATACCTCGCGTGATATTGGAGGCAGAACGAATGAGTAAGCTTCGTGTTTTTGTTGCCGACGATCACGCCGTGCTTCGCGACGGCTTGAAGGCGCTCGTGAATGGACAGCCCGATATGGAAATAGTGGGCGAAGCCGATAACGGTCGCGTCACGCAGCAGAGAGCCAGAGAGTTGATGCCCGACGTGTTGTTGATGGACATCTCCATGCCGGAGCTCAACGGTGTCGAAGCAACCGAAATAATCAGACAGGAATGTCCGGCGATCAAAGTGCTTGTCTTAACCGCTTACAAAGACAAGGGCTATTTAGATCGGCTGTTGAAGGTAGGTGCGTCTGGCTATGTGCTTAAAATATCCGCCGCTGAAGAATTGATCGGAGCAATCCGGCATGTTGCCGCTGGTGGAATCTATCTCGATCCGCAAATGGCAGAACGCATCACCGACGGCTATGTTCGTTCACAATTTCTGCGAGGCGAAATACGGCAAAAGGAATTGACCACGCGCGAGGAGGAGGTATTGCGTCTCATTGCGCAGGGTCACAGCAATAAAGAGATTGCGAACCAGTTAAAGATAGCGGTGAAAACAGTTGAGTCTCACAAGGCGAATTTGATGCAGAAACTGGAGCTGCGGACTCGCACCGAAATTGTTCGCTACGCCCTTCGCCGCGGCTGGTTGCAAGAGACATAACGCTCATCCTTCGGCGAGCTTTGCACGAAAGGTCTGCTTTTAGCCTGCGTAGCAGGCGACCGCATAAAGCCTAGGGTGGAGCGAGCTTGCTCGCGGAACCCTAGGTCATATGTATTAGAAAGGATTCAGCCCGCGGAGCGGGCGATAGAGCGGGAGCCCGTAACCGCTATCGCCCGCTTCGCGGGTTCACAATTCTTAATAAACCATTGCTCCTGGGGTTTCGCTCGCAAAGCCTCGCTCCACCTTAGGCTTTATGCTTTCGCCTGCTTCGCAGGCTAAAAGCAGACTTTTCGGGCAAAGCTCTTGCCGCATTTCGACTACGACAGGGAGTTCCCTGAGGCGCACGGGTTATTTCCCTGATTGCTAGACCTATCGTGGCTAAATGATGATAACAATGGCCTGCTTGAGTCAGGCTTTTTTGCCCGATAGGAGCAAATATGACGACCCTCCTCAGCGATGCCCCAGCCCGTGGAATTCCCACCGGACTTGAGACAAGCATCCGAACAACCCGAGTTTTACTCGTGGAAGATTCCGCGAGCGACGTTCATCTCGTGTGCTCAGCACTCTGCGGTTTGCGCGAGAGAGAGCTGTTTGGCCCTGTATTCAATATCAGCTCGGCAACACGGCTTGACGACGCAATAACGTATCTGAGGCGCGAGGAGTTTGATGTCATTCTCCTCGATCTATCCCTCCCGGACAGTCAGAGTTTCGAACACACCTTTACCAACATATACAGAGCCGCGCCCGCCGTTCCCATAATCGTGTTGACGGGAATAGACGACGAAGATCTGGGATTGAAAATGGTGCGCGATGGCGCGCAAGACTATCTGGTCAAATCGAGAGTCGAGCGCTATCTGCTGGTGAAAGCAATCCGGTATGCGATGGAACGTCAAATAGCAAAAACCGCGCACGCCGAATTGCGCTTACGACTCGTCAACGTGCAGGAGCAGGAACGACATCGAATTGCACGCGAGCTTCACGACCAGATGGGCCAATCGATTGTCGCGCTGATGTTGGGTCTCAAATCACTCGCTACCCTTTGCGAACCGAAAGTACAAACCCAATCTCAGTTTGAACAACTACAAAGTATCACCACTGAGTTGGCCATTGACGTCCACTCTCTGGCGTTAGACCTGCGACCGACGGCATTGGACGATTTGGGTCTCGAGGTGGCGCTTTCAAATTATCTCGACAGGTGGTGTACCCGGTGGCGGGTTTCCGCCGATTTTCATAGCAATGGATTCAAAGACCGGAGATTACCTTCGCACATTGAAACAACTATCTATCGTATCGCTCAGGAAGCATTGACGAACATTGCTCGTCATGCAGGTGCACGAAATGCAAGCCTGATACTTGAGTGGGGAGACGATCGCGTGCTGGCGATTATCGAGGACGATGGCTGTGGCTTCGATGTCGATGCAGTGATGAAAAATCCGGTGAAGGACAAACAACTTGGATTATTGGGAATGGAAGAACGAGTTGCCCTGGTCGGCGGAAGTCTCACGATTGAGTCCGCGCGCGATGCTGGCACATCCGTTTACGTGCGAGTTCCCATTTCACTTCACCCTAATGGAGAAACCGCATCATGGAAAAGTTAAAAATTCTCATCGCAGACGATCATGCGTTACTACGAGATGGTCTCAAGGCACTCGTCAATGACCAGCCGGACATGGAAGTAGTTGGCGAAGCGGACAACGGAAAGACTGCACTAGAGCAAGCCAAGAAGCTTCAGCCTGACATCATCCTAATGGACATCTCGATGCCGGAAGTGAATGGCGCGCAGGCGACTCGTCAGTTGAAGCGCATTTGCCCGAACATGAAGGTGCTGGCGTTGACAGCTCACGAAGACAACTCGTATTTGCGGCACATGCTGGACGCCGGCGCATCCGGCTTTCTTCTGAAAAGAGCGGCCGCAGACCAGCTTATTCAGGCGATCCACATCGTCAAGGCGCAAGGCTGCTACATCGATCCAGCATTCGCCGGAAAGATTCTCACCAATTTCATGCGACCGGCGTCCAAAGTATCAAACGAAGGAAGCGAGCTTAGCGAACGTGAAGCTGAAGTGCTGCGCTTGATCGCCTGGGGCTACAGCAACAAGGAGATCGCGGGTCGCCTGGATATCAGCGTCAAGACTGTTGAGACCTACAAGGCCAGGCTCGTGGAAAAACTACAGCTCACGAGCAGGACCGAAATGGTCCGTTACGCGCTCCGCCGCGGCTGGCTCCAGGAAAGCTGATCGTTTGCCTTGTCAGAGAAACTCCTGACACTTCGTGTTTTCCTGATACCTCACCAGCTTACATAGGAGTTACAGATTAATAGGCTCTATTGCCAGCCCCAATTCACGTCGTTTCGAACTCCAGCTAGACGAGGGATCGGCTTGGAAAAACTGAGAAAGAGGATGCGCGCTTTTTGTACTGCCACACTGCTGTTCCTGGTCATCAGTCTGCCCTCGGCGGGGCCGGTCGTTGCCCAAACGCCTAAGCCGCTTAACTCTCAGACTCCCTTGAAGCAACTGAGTGTCGAGGAGTTGATGGATGTACAAGTCACCTCGGTATCGCGACGAGCGGAAAAGCTTTCTGAAACAGCATCAGCCATCCAGGTGATCACCAGTGAAGAGATACGGCGGTCTGGAGCGACAAGCGTTCCGGAAGCGTTGCGTCTGGCCTCGAATCTTCACGTGGCCCAGGTTGACTCGAATCAATGGGCCATCAGTGCTCGCGGCTTCAACAACACCACCGCCAACAAGATGCTGGTGCTGATTGATGGACGCACTGTTTACACGCCTTTGTATGCGGGAGTGTTTTGGGACGTGCAGGACCTTTTGTTGGAGGACATCGATCGCATTGAAGTGATCAGCGGCTCGGGCGCGACTTTGTGGGGCTCCAACGCTGTTAACGGCGTCATTAGCATAAAGACCAAACACGCACGCGACACCCGGGGATTACTGGTAGAAACCGGCGGTGGCAATCAACCGCGAGGCTTCACGAACGTTCGCTATGGCGGGCAATTCAGTTCGCGCGGCCAATATCGAGTTTACGGAAAGGTTTTTAGTCGCGAGCGGACACTGTTCTCCAATGGCCGCGATGCGGGTAACGATTGGCACATGGGCCAGGGCGGTTTCCGTATCGATTGGCAGCGATCGCCGGCAAACAACTTTACTTTGCAGGGGGATTATTACGACGGTCAGATAGACCAACTGACGGGCAGAAACACCGACATGAAGGGCGGAAACCTCCTCGGTCGCTGGTCACGAGTGTTTTCTGATAAATCCGATCTGACGCTCCAGGGTTATTACGATCGCACCTACAGAACCATTCCACAGGTATTTGCTGAAGACCTGTCCACCTACGATCTTGATTTCCAACATCGCTTGCGACTCGGTGAGCGTAACGAGCTCATTTGGGGACTCGAATACCGTCAGATTCGCGACCGTATTCGCAACGGCACGATGCTGGCTTTTCTGCCATCGCAGGTCACTCGTAATCAATACAGTGGTTTTGTCCAGGACGAAATTAACCTTATTAAGGATCGGCTGGATCTGACCATCGGAACCAAGCTCGGACAAAACGCTTACACGGGAGTTGAAGTACAACCGAGTGTCAGAGTGAAATGGAGGATAGATCGAAACCGGCTGTTGTGGGGCGCGATCTCGCGCGCAGTGCGCACACCGTCGCGAATCGATCGCGAGTTGTTTGTTCCTGCCCAGCCACCGTTCTTGCTTGCCGGTGGTCCAAATTTCAGGTCTGAAGAATCATTCGGATATGAACTGGGTTATCGATCTCATCCTCACGATCGAGTCTCGCTCTCTGTCTCTGCTTTTTACAACGACTACAACAGACTTCGCAGTCTCGAGCGGCTCAATCCTCCCGCGCCAATTCCAATAGTTATAGGAAATGGACTAGCAGGCGAATCCTATGGCCTTGAGCTCACGGCTGATTATCACGTTGCTAATTGGTGGCTGCTTCGAGGTGGCTATACCGAAATGCGAATAAAAATCCGCCCCCGTCCTGGAAGCACGGATCGGACGAATGGCAGTGGTGAATCTCACGATCCGAATCGTCATTTTCTCGTGCGGTCTTCTTTTGATCTGTTTCGTCGATTGCAGTTCGATTCAACGTTTCGCTACGTGAGTGAGATCGCCAATCAACGGCTTCCAGGTTATGCCGAAATGGATTTGCGATTGTCATGGCAACCGAAATCATCACTGGAGTTCGCAGTTACTGGTCAAAATCTCCTGCATGACCGGCACGCCGAATTTGGGTTGCCCACCTCGAGACAGGAAATTTCACGGAGCATCTACGGAAAGGTTGTATGGCGCTTCTTAAAGCACTAACTCACGGCCACACAGTTTCCCGGCCCAGAATCGTTACGGCGTTCTGTTTGGGAATCATCGCAGTATTGTGCTTTGAGAGAGTGGTCTTCCCTGCGCAGGCGAGTGAATATCAAGTCAAGGCCGTCTTCCTTTTCAACTTCGCAAAATTTGTGGAGTGGCCACCGGCCGCCTTCTCGGATGCCAATACGCCATTAGTGATTGGAGTTTTGGGTCGAGATCCGTTTGGGTCGTATCTCGACGATACCGTGCGGGGCGAACGCGTAAACAACCGGTCCTTGATCGTTCAACGCTACCGAAACACCGGCGAGATCAAGCAGTGTCATGTGTTGTTCATCAGCCGCTCGGAGTCTGACCGATTGGATCAAATCGTCTCGAGTTTGAAGTATCGCAAGATTCTTATTGTTACGGATGCTAATGGCGGTGACGGCGGCGTAATTATCCGTTTCGTCAACGAAGGAAATCGGATTCGCTTCAAGATCGATGCGCAGGCGGCCAAGGCCGCCAATTTGACGATCAGTTCCAAACTACTGCGCCTGGGTTAGTTTGCGGCTGCTCCAAACGATTGCTATGTTGCTTAGAAACGCTCCAATCAGACGAAGGTTAATGACGATTATTCTGCTGACGTGCGGGGCAGTGTCGTTACTGACGTGCGCGTCTTTCTTTGCCTACGAGTTCTTTACTTTCAGGCAAATCACGATCGCGAATCTATCGACGATGGGTTCGATACTCGCGAGCAACAGCACCGCGGCATTGACTTTTGCGAACTCCGAAGACGCGGCGGAAGTCCTTGCAGCGCTCCAGGCCGAACCTCACATTCAAGCCGCCAGTCTTTACGATGAACAGGGAAAATTATTCGCCTGGTATCCGGCAAGCTTGCCGGCAGACGCACTGCCCGCCGCGCCACTAGCTGATGGTTACAAATTCAATGCGGCACATCTAGTCTCATTTCAGCCCGTGGTTCATGGGCAAAAGCGGATCGGCACGTTGTACCTCAAATCCGATATGGATGCGATGTATGAACGATTTCGCTTGTACGGTTTGATTATGGCGATCGTAGTTGTTGCGTCGTTTTTGCTTGCTTACGCATTATCGCGCCGCTTCCAACGACAGATCTCACAACCCATTCTGGCTTTGACTGAGACGGCCAGGTCAGTTGCCGATCGTGGCGATTACTCGGTCCGTGTTCCAAGAATCGGACAAGGTGAGTTTGTAGTTTTGACTGATGCTTTCAATCAGATGCTTACACGCATACACGACGGCGACACCGCTTTGCGCGAAAGCCAGGAATCACTCTGGTGTCTTAATGCTGAGCTGGAGCAGCGAGTGGAGGAGCGCACTCGCAAACTGAAGGAAGCGAACAAGGAGCTGGAGGCCTTTAGCTATTCCGTGTCGCACGACCTGCGAGCACCGCTGCGCGCGATCGACGGCTTTTCTCGAATATTGCTCGAGGAATATACGGACAAGTTTGATGACGACGGAAAGCGAGTCCTCGATATCATCCGCAGCAACACACAAAACATGGGACGTCTGATCGACGATCTGCTTGCCTTCTCGCGACTCAGCCGCAAACAGATCGAAGCTTCGCACGTCGACATGCATGAGCTTGCGCGTGACGTATTCAAACAACTCGAACCCGGCCTTTCGGATCAAAAAATCCAGTTCAATCTGGCGCCGTTGCCGGCGACTGAGGGCGATCCGGCACTCATCAGGCAAGTGTTCGTCAACCTGCTATCCAACGCTGCGAAATATTCGCGACCGCGCGCCCAGTCAGTCATCGATGTCAGTGGCCATTGTGAAAACGGAGACTGCGTTTATTACGTGAAAGATAACGGTGTCGGCTTCGACATGACGTATGCGAAAAAGCTGTTTGGTGTTTTCCAGCGGCTTCACAGTGTCGAGGAGTTTGAGGGCACCGGTGTAGGGCTGGCAATCGTGCAGCGCATTATTAACCGGCATGGTGGACGAGTGTGGGCCGAAGGCAAAGTTAACGAAGGCGCAACATTTTTCTTCAGTCTCCCAAAGGAGAGCAAACAAGATGGACAATTTGCAACAGCTCAATGAAGTCGAAGTGCTTCTGGTTGAGGACAATCCGAGCGACGCAGAGCTAACGCTGCGCGCGCTCAAAAAGCGCAATCTGGCTAACAAGTTGTTTCACGCGAAAGATGGTGCTGAGGCTTTAGACTTCGTCTTTGGCAAGGGTTCCTTTGCTAATCGCAAAGTCGAGAATGGACCAAAAGTCGTGCTGCTGGATTTGAAGCTGCCGAAGATCGATGGTCTCGAAGTGTTACGGCAAATCAAAGCTGATGAGCGCACGAAAAAGATTCCGGTAGTCGTCATGACGTCTTCACGCGAAGACAAAGACCTCCATCAGTGTTACGAGTTTGGTGTTAATGGCTACGTCGTAAAGCCAGTTGAATTTGAAGACTTTTCTCGTGCGGTTTCAGAACTTGGCTTTTATTGGCTCTTATTGAATGAAACTCCGAGATAGTCAGCCGTATGGATCGCGAAATCAACATACTCATGGTCGAGGACCTGGTCGCAGACGCGGAATTAATAGAACGCGAACTGCGTAAAGCGAACCTCCGGTTCAGATCACAGCGGGTTGACACGAAGGAAGCTTTCCTGCAAGCGCTTCACGATTTTAAGCCCGCAATCGTTCTCTCAGATTACAACCTCCCTCAGTTCAGTGGTCCTGATGCACTTCGCTTGCTTAAGGAAGCAGGATCAATGGTGCCATTCATCCTGATTACTGGTTCCTTGACCGACGAGGTCGCGGTTGAATGCATGAAGCAAGGAGCCTACGACTACATTTTGAAGTCGAGCTTGACGCGACTACCCTCCGCAGTCCTGAATGCACTTGAGCAGGCCAGGACTAACGAGGAGAAGGCACGCGCGGAAGCGGCGCTGCAGAAGAGCCAGGAACAATACCGCCTCATTGCTGAGAATACGAGCGACCTTATTTGCATGCTGGACGGTCGTGGAAACTACACTTACGTAAGCCCCTCATATCGCGAGGTCCTTGGATATCCGCCGGAGTCGCTACTCGGCGAGAGTTGTTTTTCACTCATTCATCCGGACGACAGGCAGATGGCGCAAGAGAAAACCCTGCAATCGGCAGCAGACAAGAAGCCTTACACGTTAGAACTCCGAGTCAGACATCGCGATGGTGATTGGAAGATATTCGAAACAATGGGCAACCGGATTTACGACGCGGACGGTACTCCACAGCATAGTGTTCTCGTTTCTCGCGATATCACTCAACGTAAACACGCCGAAGAGACGCTGCGCCAGAGCGAAGAAAAGTTGCGCCAGAGCGAAGAACAACTTCGGATGTCGCAAAAGCTGGAGGCAGTTGGTCAACTGGCGGGCGGAGTGGCCCACGACTTCAACAATCTGTTGACGGTAATTACCGGATACAGCGATCTGATTCTGGTTCAACTGGCAGAATCCGACAGCAATCGTCCAAAGATTGAAGAGATCAAACGCGCCGCGCTGAGAGCCACGTCGCTGACTCGGCAGTTATTGGCGTTCAGTCGCAAGCAGGTACTCCAGCCCAAGCTCTTCAATCTCAACGATCTCGTTGCGGACATGAGCAAAATGTTGCAGCGACTGATTGGCGAGAATATCGAAATGACGACGTCTTATGGACCAGAGGTGCCCATCAATGCCGACCCCGGACAGATGGAACAAGTGTTAATGAATCTGGTGGTTAATGGTCGCGACGCGATGCCGAATGGCGGCCGGCTCACGATAGAAACATCACGAGTTGAACTCGATCAAGACTACGCGAGCACACACTTGAACGTTCCGCCGGGCGCATACGTGATGCTGGCCGTGAGTGACACAGGCACAGGCATGGATGCCGAAACTCGCAAGCATATCTTCGAACCATTCTTCACTACTAAAGAACAGGGCAAAGGGACAGGCCTTGGTTTATCGACGGTTTATGGAATCGTCAAACAGAGTGGCGGCAGCATTTGGTTGTACAGCGAACCAGGGCAGGGAACGACATTCAAAATTTACCTGCCCGTAGCGGGTTCGAAGGAGATTGAATCAACTACTGCCGCGGCGCCCGCAGCAATACCTCGCGGCCAGGAAACAATCTTAGTTGTCGAAGACGAACCACAAATACGGCAGCTTGCCTGCGAGTGTTTGACACACTGCGGGTACAACGTTCTGTCTTCCACCGATGGTGTGGAAGCACTCCAGCTCGTTAAGCGTACCCAGCAACCGATTGATTTGATCGTTACTGACGTTGTGATGCCGAAAATAAGTGGCCGAGAGCTCGCGGAGCGTGTTTCCAAAATTCATCCGCTTATTAAAGTGTTATTTATGTCTGGCTACACCAACGATGCCATTGTCAATCATGGCGTTCTCGACGGGGCGACGTGGTTCATTCAAAAACCATTTGCATTCGAAGGACTCGCTAGAAAGGTGCGCGAGGTACTCGACAGCGACGACCTGCCGCATCGAAACGGCCAATCCAAATTACCGGAATACAAATTGGACACGGGCGTTTCGACTGAACTTGGGAAGGCCGTCCGATAAGGGGTGTAAAAGCTGAAAAGGGGGGTTAAATGTCAGATACGTCAACAGGAAAGCCGCAAATCTTAATCATCGATGATGAGCCGGGAATTCGTAATATTCTGTCTGAAGCTCTCAAGGTCAATTACGATTGCCACGCTGTGTCGTCGGCAGAAGAAGGCCTCGAGATATTACAACGCCAGGAATTCTCTTTAGTGATCAGCGATATCAACATGAAGGGCATCACCGGCATTGAAATGGTGCCGGAAATTCTGGAGGTGGCTCCTGATACCGTCGTGATCATGATGAGTGGCGCGCAAAATATTGAAACCGCGGTGGCTGCCCTGCGAGTTGGCGCTTTTGACTATCTCGTCAAGCCATTCGATATCAGACTCGTCGAGGCGGCCGTTCGGCGTGGCGTTGAGCATTACCAGCTTAGTATTAGCAAACGGCAATACGAAATAAATCTCGAGCAGATGGTCCAGGAACGTACGGCGGAATTGCTGGAAACGACGATTAAATTGGAAACCGAGATAGCGGAACGTAACCGTGCTGAAGAACGGCTCAACCACATATCGTATTACGATGCGCTAACCGAATTACCCAATCGTGCGCTCTTCAAGGATCGACTTGGACAGGCACTCTCAACCGCCAAACGTGAGAATCAACTCATCGCAGTGCTGCTTATCTCAATCGATCACTTCAAGGACATCGAGAAAACACTCGGTTCAGCAAGCGCCGATCAGCTTATTTGTGAAGTCGCAGAACGACTGACGAGTAGCATGCGGGAAGGAGACACGCTGGCGTACTGGGGAAGCGATGAATTTGCGGTGCTGTTCAACGACTTGGAGAAAAACGAAGATGCAATACAAATAAGCAAACGTCTCCAGGCGACAGTGGAAGCCGGTTTTAACCTGACCGGTGATGAGATCTACATCAGTACGAGCATCGGAATAGTGCTGCATCCGCTGAATGGCCAGGATGAAGCGACGCTGATGAAAAATGCAGCGGCAGCGCTGGCCCGAGCGAAACAGGCCGGAGGAAACAGTTATCAGTTTTATACTGCCGAGATGAACGCAAAGGCGCTTCATCGCCTTTCGCTCGAGAGTAACCTGCGACGCGCAATCGAGCGCGACGAATTCGTACTCCATTACCAGCCTAAAATCGATATTAATACGTGGCAAATCTCTGGCGCTGAAGCTTTGATTCGTTGGAACCATCCGGACAAGTTTTTGACTTCTCCAGCGGAGTTTATCCCGCTCGCGGAAGAAACCGGCCTTATCGCGCCTATCGGCGAATGGGTGCTCCGAAATGCATGCAGCACTCTTAAGGAATGGACCAATAGTTTGCCCTCGATGACGGTTTCGTTAAATATCTCTGCCAAACAGTTTCAAGATCCAAATTTCTTTTCCCTGGTGATGTCAACGCTCGATGAGATCAGGCTCGAGCCTGGCCAACTAGAGTTGGAGCTTACCGAGAGCTCGATCATGACAAATCTCGAATCCGCGCTCGTAACGCTCAACGCATTGCAGACCGCCGGGGTTCGCATTTCTGTTGATGACTTTGGAACCGGATTCTCATCGCTTGCATATTTGAAGCGACTACCGATTGACGTCTTGAAGATCGATCAGTCGTTTGTGCGTGAGGCCTCGACAGATCCTGACGACGCCGCGCTCGTAATGGCCATTATCACTCTCGCTCACAATCTCCGGTTGAAGGTTGTCGCGGAGGGAGTGGAGAGTGAAGATCAGCTAAGATTTCTTCGCTTGTTGAGATGCGATGAAATCCAGGGTTATCTCCTCAGTAAACCTCTGCCTGCCGGCGAGTTCAAACGATTGTTCCTGGAGGGACAATTCGCATCGAAGCAATGGACTACGCTGCGAGATAAACTTCCTGTAAGACGAGAACAGAGACACCTCAGCTCCGCTGCTTAACACGCGTTCTCAGCCCGCGGAGCGGGCGCAAGCATAAAGCCTGGGTTCTCAGCCCGCGGAGCGGGCATAAGCATAAAGCCTGGGGTTCTCAGCCCGCGGAGCGGGCATAAGCATAAAGCCTGGGTTCTCAGCCCGCGGAGCGGGCGCAAGCATAAAGCCTGGGGTTCTCAGCCCGCGGAGCGGGCGCAAGCATAAAGCCTGGGGTGGAGCGAGGCTTTGCGAGCGAAACCCCAGGACCAATCCGTATTAAGAATTGTGAGCCCGCGAAGCGGGCGATAGAGGTTGCGGAATCCCGCGCTGTCGCCCGCTTCGCGGGCTGAAATTTTTTGTACCGCACGTTACCTGGGGTTCCGCTCGCAAAGCCTCGCTCCACCCCAGGCTTTATGCTTGCGCCCGCTCCGCGGGCTGAGAACCCCAGGCTTTATGCTTGCGCCTGCTGCGCAGGCTGAGAACGCTTTATGCTTGCGCCTGCTCCGCAGGCTGAGAACGCTTTATGCTTGCGCCTGCTCCGCAGGCTGAGAACGCTTTATGCTTGCGCCTGCTCCGCAGGCTAAAAGCAGCCTAAAAGCAGGCTTTTTCGTGCAAAACCTCTCTATATCGACCCCCACCTAAAAATCCCCTCAGGTCAGGGAACCTCCTGACGAGCACTAGGCATTCTGCCGATAGATGGCACTGCACCCTATGAATTACATTCGTCTTCGTAGTGATGCAGGCGCGGGGCTATGGAGATCGCGAGGCATCGGGGAAAGGGGCGATCTCCATAGTTTTTTTATCCCGCAGGCTTTTAGTCCTCGATCACTTTTGCCCGAATACTCAACGATTGGAGTAGTCAAAATGAAGAGCTTTAGCAAACAACCTTCTTGTCCTACATCGGAAGAGATACTTTCCTATGTCAACGGTTCGATTAGCCGCTTGATTAGACCGACTGTAGAGCGCCATGCCCGCCGCTGCGATTTTTGCGGTGGAGAAATGCAACTATTGGCAAAATACAAGTCCAGCAAAAAGCGTTATGCGCCCGCGCCGGTACCAGCGCTGATTGGTATGCAAGGCGTTAACTTGCCTGCTGTGCGCCACGCCCAAGTCCAGCACGCTCGTGCAGCCTGATTTTCAAAGACCTTAGGAGGATCCAATCATGAAAGAACAGCGAAAATATTTGCGGATTCCGCTCCGACTCGAAGTTCAGTGGAACGGATCTGAGGACCCAACGCCCGACGTGACGACTGATGTTAGCGTAGGTGGTTGTTACGTTGAATCACTTAATCGCGTGTCTGTAGGACAAGTTTTGAATCTGAACCTGCGTCTTCCTTTCAGTGAGACTCTGCCGGTTCGTTGCGAGGTGCGCTATTACCAGCCGACGATCGGATTTGGCTTACAGTTTTTAGGTCTGTCGAACTTTCAGCGTGCAGCGCTCGAGGGTTTGATTGCGTTCTGGGGAAACCGCAAAACGCTGGCCCATGCGGCCTAATGTCCTGGCATTTCTGCTTTATGTGCTTTTTGTGGATCGAATCTTCGTTCATTGGAGACTTCCCCTTTGTCAAACATTACCGCCAAGCAATTGCTTTCCCTGTCTCAACAGTCTTCCTTGAGGCCTAACACTCGAGACTGCCTGTTCCTCGCTTGTTCAATTTGCGCTCTCGGGATCAGTCAACTGACTGCCACGCCGATTGATACGTGGGTAATCATGTCCCTTTGCGGTCTGGCCTTTATCATCCACGAAGCAACAAGCGCTTTTCACAACATCGACCGGAACCACACTCGGTCTGATTCAACGATGGTCAGACCAAGCGGCTCAAACTTGGAAGGACTGTTTCGACGAGTTTTCGACCAGGCTGCGGGCATGGCGCTCATCGCACCCAGTGGACAATGGCTGAATGTGAATCGATCGCTGTGCGCAAGTTTGGGTTACTCCGAAGAAGAGCTGCTCACGAAGTCGTTTGCTGACGTAGCGCATCCGGAAGATGCCAGCGCAACACTTGCTCAAGTAGAAAAGCTACTTGACGGACAAATCCGCTCATATCAGGTTGAGCAACGATTTATTCACAAGCTCGGGCATCACGTCTGGATGTTGCTAAGTATCTCTCCTGTGGCTGACGCACAAGGGAACCCGGGACATCTGGTGTTCCAATTCCAGGACATCACCGATCGCAAAATGGAGGAACAAAGGCTCATTCACAATGTGTTTCATGATGCCCTGACAGGTCTGCCAAATCGCGCGCTGTTCATGGATCGTCTGAGACTCGCCATTGAACGATCACGACGCCGGAAGGACCAGGTGTTTGCCTTACTATTTCTCGACCTCGACGGGTTCAAGGGAATTAACGATAGCATGGGCCACATAATTGGGGACCAATTACTAATCGAAGTCTCCCGCCGCCTGTCAGCCTGTCTTCGTACTACTGACACGATCGCTCGACTAGCGGGAGACGAGTTTACAATTCTTCTCGAAGATCTCAGCGACGAGCGCGAGGCGCTGCAAATTGTCGAACGTTTGCAGAAAGAGTTGCAGCGGCCCTGCAAGCTCGGCACTCGCGACATACTCGTAACTGCGAGCATTGGAATAACAACCAGCAATGTAGGCTATGAGCGAGCGGAAGATATGCTGCGCGATGCGGACATGGCTATGTATCGCGCGAAATCATCGGGCAAAGCGTGCTATCAGGTTTTCGACAAGGAACGGTATGGACCACAGCTTGACGTCGCAAATCTTGGACGAGATTTGGAAAAAGCGGTCGAACGTCAGGAGTTGTTGCTCAATTACCAGCCAATCGTATCTTTGGAAACAGGCACGCTCTACGGGTTTGAAGCGCTGGTGCGCTGGCGTCATCCTCAACTAGGCCTGATTCTGCCGGCTGATTTCATTCCGATTGCGGAACAAACAGGTTCCATTATCAACATCGGCAATTGGGTGCTTCGCGAAGCCTGTGTGCAATTGAAGCGCTGGCAGGAAAGGTTTCCTTTGCACTCGTCGCTGGCCGTCACAGTCAATCTTTCAAGTAAACAGTTCATGCACCGTGACCTGGTCGATCAAGTGATCGGAACACTGCAAGATACTCGGCTGAATCCACGCTCGCTGAAACTCGAGATCACTGAAAGCGTAGTGATGGAAAACATCGGCACGGCAACGATTCTGCTTCAACAACTTCGGGCACTCGGCATTGAATTGGCAGTCGACGACTTTGGAACAGGCTATTCATCGTTGAGTTACTTACACCGCTTGCCGCTGAATTCACTGAAGATCGACAAATCATTTGTGAAAGGCATGGTGGATAAACGCGACCACGCCGAAATCGTGAAGACGATATTGACTCTGGCTCGCAGTCTTGGAATCCGAGTAGTGGCAGAAGGAGTGGAAACTCTTGAGCAGTTAGTAGAGCTGCGACGGCTTAAGTGTGATGCCGGACAAGGATTTCTATTTTCCAAGCCCGTGGACGTGAAAACTGTCGATGCGTTGCTTGCCGTTAAGAGCCAGTGGCAGGCGACTATTGCCTCTCTCGATTCATACGGAAGCTATCTGGAATCTCCACTGGAGCTCGTAAGTCAGGGAATTAGTTCGCCATCGGCGCGGAGAACCCTGCTACGGGCCGTTTAAGGAGTCGTCAATTTTGAAAAAAGATCTCAAAGCACTCGTCATCGACGATGATGACTTAGCACGACACAACATATGCTCGATGTTTAGAGCTGAGGGGTGGAGCGTGCATGAGGCCAAACTCGCTGCGGAGTCGGCTCAACTCACGTCTTCGGGTGAGTGGGATGTTGTTATTTATGAGCTCGCACCGAACCAGGGTTGTGGACTTCACCTTGTCAAATCGCTAACGCAGAATTGTCCGAACACAAAAGTCGTAGTGATGAGCTCGCAGCCGACTGCGGTGGATGCTTTGGAAGCGATTGTGTCGGGCGCATTCGAGTATTTGTCGAAACCCTTGAATGCCAAAGATCTTCTTTTGCTGTGTCGCCGGCTTCGTGAACGGTTCAAGCGATCGTCGGATATCGTGTCGAGCAATCGTTCAAGACAATGCACGGCGCCGGAGCAGACGCTGGTGGGCGCAAGCGATTCTCTTATCGAGGTGATGAAACAAGCAGGACGCGTCGCCGCCACTTCCTTGCCGGTGCTTTTGACGGGCGAGTCAGGAACAGGGAAAGAAGTGGTTGCTTCAATGCTTCATCAGTGCAGCAGTCGAAGCGAGCGTCCGTTTGTTGCCGTCAATTGCAGTGCTATCCCCTCCGAACTTATAGAATCTGAGTTGTTTGGACATGAGAAAGGATCGTTTACCGGCGCCGATCGAGACAGGCAAGGACTGTGGGAGGAAGCCGCTGGAGGGACGATTTTACTCGACGAGATCACTGAGACGAGTTTGTCGTTTCAGGTAAAGCTGCTTCGTATAATCCAAAGCGGGGAAGTTCGGCGTGTGGGCTCGAATCAAACGCGGCATCTGGATGTTCGAGTAATTGCGGCCAGCAATCGAGACGTAGAAGCGGAAGTAGAAGCGGGTAGATTTCGTCGCGACTTATTTCATCGCTTGAATGCGGTTTCTATACGTCTCCCATCGCTTCGCGAGCGTAAGGAAGATATCACTCTCCTGATTGAGGCATTTGTACGACGAGTGTCGCCTCAAACCAGATTGCAATTATCACCAGAAGTTCTGACGACTTTTCAGCATTACCCATGGCCAGGCAACGTGCGCGAGCTGGAACACGTGGTGATGAGATGTGTAGCGATGTGTGATGGGATCGTGTTGCCGCAGGACCTGCCGGAGAGTATCAGAAACTATCGCTCCCCGTTGGTTGAGACTGCGGATCTCCATGTTGTCAGTAGAGAGATCGACGATTGGCCTCAGTTGGCTGCGGTAGAAGGTGCTTATGTTGCGCGAGTGCTGGCTCATACCAGATGGAACAAGCAAGCCGCCGCGAGGCTGCTCAACGTCGATCGGAAGACCCTGCATCGCATGATAAAGCGGCACAATATCGCCGCTCCTGCCAAAGCTGTGTCACAGAGTAAGGACTATCGAGCAGCTTGATTCCCAGCCTGCGAAGCAGGCGAAAGCATAAAGCCTGGGGTGGAGCGAGGCTTTGCGAGCGAAACCCCAGGAACTAGCAGCAATGGAATTTCGAGCCCATGAAATGGGCGGCAGTCGGTTCGCCTGCTTCGCCGGCTGAGGGGTTCAAGGATTACTTTGCTAAACATCAAACATTGAGGGGGAAAGTTCATGAGCTTACATTCACACATGCGTCTATTTCCACTTATCGTCTTAACCTTGGTTATAGCCAAAGCGGCAGCGGCGCAGGGGCCCGTTGTCGGCTCAAATACAACCACATCAGAACTGGCCCTAAGTGCCACTGTACAAACTGCGGTCCAGTTGAATATCTCAACCGGTTCTGGCGGTGCGACCGTCGCCGGAAGTACGTCGACTGGCTTGTTCAGTATCTCCTTCGGCAACGTCAATGGTCTGGGAGTAGGAACTCCCGCTGCCGGAGTCACTGTAGTGACCGATAGTTCCGGCGCTCTCTACAAGACGCCGATCAATTTGACTCCGCTATATTCAGGTTTCAGCACTGAGACCGCTACGATCACGGTGCAACAAGACGCAGCCGGCGATACGGCACTGGCGCGTGAAGGAGATTCCAATATTTCTTCCAGCTCCACCGTTAGCACGACAACGCCGGCTACAGTTGCGACGGGTAGGGCAACCGGCGTCGCCTTTGAGCGCTGGGTTGGTCTATATGTGCCTCAAACGGAAGCGGCCGGCGCCAAGACTGCGACACTGATCTACACCATTACGGTTGAATAAGAGAGGGACTACCCTCCTGGTGTGACGGACAATGCATTTCGTTGTCGAGCGTCACACCAAGCGGGTAATCGTCCTGACGAGGTCGCAAAGTTGAAACATCGCCTGATCGTATTTGGGTTCGCGTGGTCCATTTTTGTTTGCGGTTGCGCGAACAGTTCGCAGGCGCAATCGCTGACGCTGACACCGGCGATCTTGGAAGCTCAGGTGAGGCGCGGCGCGACATACACCAACAGCTTCAGGCTGACAAATGGCACTGGTGCCAAACTGCGAGTGCTTTGCTCTCTTTACGATTACTGGTACAACGAAAAGAACCAGCGGGTGACGGGGCGACCCGGAACCTTGCCACGCTCGGCGTCATCATGGGTACAGTTTTCGTCTTCTGAGCTGCTTATCGAACCAAACAGTTCCACCAGCGTAAAGTTTGTTATTTCGGTTCCACAGGATGCGGCGGGGGGTTATTACACATCACCGACTTTCGAGGCGGAAGCCGCTGATGAGCCCGCTGCATCCGGTGGCGGTACAACCTCACGAGCGAAAATAAAGATTCGGTTTCACGGGCTTCTACTGCTCACCACAACTGATGCCGCTGAATACAACGTTGAAATAATGGGCGTTCAGATCTCGCCACCAACTGCCTCGACTTCACTGAAGATCAGTGTTGACGTGCGCAATCGCAGTACTACACACGCACATCTAAGCGGCGCCTTCGCATTGCTTAACGCGTCTGGAAAACTTGCTGGACGAGGCAAAATTGAAGAAAAACGATTTATGCCGGGGGAACGGAATACTTTGAAAACTGCGTGGGCCGGAGAGCTTGGGCCAGGCCGGTACATTGCGGTCGTAACCCTCACCTACGATCGCGTTGGTGACGAGCCTGCCACAGTTCTTTACGAAGTGCCTTTTGATACGAGTGCTGTGGCCTCGTCAAGCCCTAAATAAAATCCTGCGTTTCGGTTCCTTCTGCCGTCGTTCTTAAAGATGAATGACCGGACCAAAACGATTCGAGTACGGAGATGGCGCCGGTTGCGCATTCCCTGCGCTATCGCAATCACTATTTCAATCGTTACCTCGTGGCCGCTTCTCGAATCGCTGGCCTCGGCTTTAGACATCGTGTTGCAGATCCCCAGGTTCGTGCTGATACGCCAGGACAGCACTGAGCAAAGAGTTCCGCCGGCATCGCAAACCAGAAACGTTCAACGCATCAGGATCGATCCTCACAGGGCCGTTGAATTTACTTTCGATGAATCAATCGTCGCCGCCATCGTCGTCGATCCTGAGATTGTCGCGGCCGCGATTCAAAGTGAACGTGGCCTTCTGCTCACTGGCTTGAAGTTGGGCTATACCATTCTGATTGTTTTAGGACGCAGCCATCGCGTGACCTACGCAATCGATGTTGTACGTTCGGCAGCTACAAACAGGATTGCCGGAAGCAAGATCGGGCAGACCACCGAAGAGTCTCAATCAGTTTCCGGTTCGCAGGGTTTTTATTTCACGCCCGGCACAGGTGGTGGTCCATCACTGCTGCGCTACACCTTCGATTACAGACAACAGCTTCACAACAACCGAACCCTTCGCACGACGGGCGAGTTACTCCGATTCTTTGGCGGCGGCGATCGTGGTCTTACAGTACCGTTGGCCACGACATTCGGGGCAAATCGACTGACGTTGGGATTGGATTCGCGCACGACCAGACTCGATCTGCTGGATAGCCAGTTGGAAATCTCGCGTATTGGCTTAAATGGGTACACGCTTCGTGGTCCACATTTTATTTCGACTTCGAATTCGCGCTGGGGAGGACTCGAATTCTTTGCCGGCAACGCGCGACCTCAGCTCTCGATCTTCAGTCATGGAGATGGGCGTCTCGCAGGCGTGAGCGTGCCTGTTTGGCGTAGCGATGTATTTCAACTTCGTGCAAGAGCCGTTTGGATTGCGCCGGCTCGGCATGATCCGTTGCGAAACGCAGGAAGCCGTACACAAAGTACGGGAAACGGTTTTGTCTGGCAGACGGAAGCACGTTACTCGCCTGATGAAAATACCAATGCGTCGGGTGAGTTGGCCTATTCCAAAGGTCGATTATCGTCGCGGGCGCGGCTTGATATACGACGTGATCCGTTTATGTTTTCAGGTGAAGTTTTGCACCTCGACCGTCACTCTCCCATGATCGCTATCGGCGCTCAGGCAGAAGGACGCACCAGCTCCTCATTTAATCTGCAATGGAGGCCTGGCGCACGCTTCAACGCGGGAGCAAGTTACACTCGGATCAATAGTGCTTCACCGTTAGGTTCTGCTCGCGCTGAACTGAATAGTCGTATGTTTTTGGTGAAGACGAATTTTCAACCCACTCGCAGCTCACATTTCGGCTTCACGCTGAACGACCAGCGAATTACGATGCCGGCTTCCACTCTCGTTCCACTTGCTCTAAATCTCGAGACTCGCAGCACAGTTATTAAATGGGACCAGCGGTTAGGTCGCGGTTGGACCAACAATCTGGAAGCTCGAGTAATCTTTAGTCGGGAAATGAATACTCAGTTGCAAACGAATCGCGGATTCACATTCCGAGAGCAACTGCGCTACAACTGGAGACGCGGCTCTGCGGCGGGGTTCGTCAGCTTCCGCAGTAATACGCCATCTTTGGAAGGTTTAGTCTTGCGCAATCCAGCGCTGTTGCCGGCGGAGTTTCGCGCGGCATTCACTGCCGATCCTCAGAGTTTCCTGCTGAGGAATCGAGATGTGCTGCCACTGCTGCTTAATGGAGTCGAGCTGCCGGTGACTCGCGACACCGCGAGTGGGGTAAATTTTCAGGTATCACACGGCCGATCGAGTTTCGCTGGTGAAGTTGTATATAGCACCGGCACCTTCGCTTCAATGCCTCAACGTAATCTCCAGGTCACGATGAGCGGCAATCTCCGACTTGATGCCGCTAACTCGTTGCAGGCTACTGTATCTCGTGTGCTTGCTTTTAGCGGGTCGGGAACTCAAACAGCTTTCACTGTTGGTTATGTCCATCGTTTCGGCAGCGGGAGTGGGGGAGGTTTCCAATTCTCAAAGCTGTTTGGGATCGGTCGCGGTCGGATTCAAGGCCGCGTCTTCATGGACTTCAACAGTAACGGCCAGCAAGACTCAGATGAAAAGGGACTCGCCGGTATTAAGATCCAACTAGACGGAATGAAGACAGTCACTACAGACGCGCGTGGCGACTTTAAGTTTGATTCGTTGGAACCGGGAGACTTCGAGATCGCGCTAATCTCCGCCGAGCTCGGAGTAACTTTGCGCGCCAGCAAGGCGATGCCACACCGCGTTTCAATCTCACCGCGCGAGACAGTCAATCTCACATTCGGTTTGACCAATAGCGGCTTCGTTGCCGGACGAGTCTTCAATGATTTGTTTCTCACGAGGCAATATACCGCCGGCGATGCGCCGGGTCTGAAAGGCGTGTCGTTGAAACTCTATTCAGTGGACGGTAAGCAATTCAGTCAGACGACAGAGAGTAACGGGGATTATGATTTTCGCAATCTTCCGCCGGGTAGATACGTTCTGGCGGTCGACCCAGACACGCTGCCTGAGAACTTTGGTGTGCCTTCTAAGATGTCGTGGGACCTTACTCTTGGACCTTTGCAAAGCTTCTACCTGGATATACCTTTCGCTGCGCACCGGGCGATTTCGGGGATTGTTTATATTGATAATGACAACGATGGACACTTTGATCCTCGAAAAGATTCTGTCGTTGGGGGCGCTCGAATCGTCGCCGGCAATGCTGAGGCTGTGAGTACGCGTGATGGCTTGTATCTGCTACGCAACCTTCCGGCTGGAGAGCTGAATATTCAGGTATATTCGGCGGCAGGCAAACCAGTTGCGCGAATTCGTCTGGAACTTGGGCCTGAACCAACGTTGCGAACAGGAATGAACTTGAAAATCAAAGCCCTCCTGTGAACTTCGCGGCCAATTATAGGCAATGCGCGGGATGTGCTATCATGCGCTCCGTTTGCCGCACAATCAGTTGACAGGCAGACAAAGGAATAGCGAAGAGCTTGTATTTTGCTATTCTGAAAATCCTTCGATTTAGGCGCGTAGCTCAGGGGTAGAGCACTACCTTGACACGGTAGGGGTCTGCGGTTCAAATCCGCACGCGCCTACCATTTTTATTCAGCAAAATCGCAAACTCCGCAGACTCTTCGGGGTTGCCGTTGATCCAAAACGATCCAATCGATCCATTGCGTCCACGAGTTGGTGACTGTAGCTTCTAAGTGACGCCCAAACACCCATCCGGACCCATATGTTGCATCATGATCTTTGTGTCTTCGGGCATAATCATTTCCACAACTCTTTGCTGCGCTTCGCGCTTCTCACGGATTCTTGCCTGTGAATAAACCTCCAGTGTTGTGCGACTATTGGAGTGCCGCATCAGTTCCTGAACTACCTTCACATTCTCACCATTCGCAATCAACATCGTCGAATAAGTGTGTCGAAATGTGTGCCAGCCGATCCTTCTCGAAATGCCGGCGCGTAATGCAGCCGGCCGAATTTGTTTCACCATCACCATGTCAGGATAGAAAGGTTTCCTTCCCTTGGATCGGGGGCTGGCAAAGATCCAATCGTCAGGACGAACGTAGCGAGTCGTCTCCTTCCACGTCCACAGTTCTGCCGCCACAAAGAGAGGCAAAGGAATTGATGTTCTGGAAGCAGCAGTCTTACAGTTTCCGACTTTGCCCTGGAAGATCGAGCGTTGGATATCAATCGTCAGGTTGGAAAAGTCGAGGTCACTCCATTTTAAGGCAAATAGTTCGCTGCGACGCAATCCAGTGGTGACGGCTAGCAGCACCATGAGTTGGAAAGGCGACTCAGGTTGTGACAGTAAATTTTGGAGTTCGTGCGGTTCTAAAACTGTAGGAGTGCGTTGTCGAAGCGTGCTCTGGCGAACAAGCTTAATTGGATTCCTTCCTTGTTCGAGCCATTCGTATCGAATCGCATGATTGAACAGCACGCTCATAAGATTGCGAATCTTGGCTTTGCTGGAATTCGCCATGGCTTCGCCGTCTTTACGTAGCAACTGCCTCAACCAAGACTCGACGGCAATAGTGCGTACGTCACGTATGTTGATCGAACCCCAACGTGGTCTTATCCAACGCCTGATAAATACCCGATAGACCATTCGCGTCGAATGTGCGTGCCAATTCGTTTGTTCTGACAGTTCCGTTACCAGATAATGATCGATCAGGTCGCTGACAAAAACTGCTTGCTGCGGTTGTCGGTTGCGATCCTCATTGATGCTCGTTCTCAGTCCGTTTATGGCAGCCTGAGCCAGTTCTTCAGTCGGGTATTCTTCAAGTGTGCCGATCACACGGTTACGACGTACTCGGTTACCGGATTGATCAGTCTCGCGCCAGAGAAATTCCCAAACGGGTGGACCAGCCTTCCGTTCTACAGACCTCAAATGGCCATGTTGATGCCGTACGTGCATTGTTGTTTCCTCCGAAGGCCGAGAGAAAACGTTGCGCGTGGCCAGCTGACTTGAACCGTCTCATCAACCGCTCCCGTAATCTTGTCGGTTGATGTGAATTCTCGGAACGGTTGTTCTGTCCCTTGTTCTGGCAGTGCTCGACACTCGGCAGCGTTTCGGCGATCGCGGCACGATAGCTCCTCAGCTGGTCTGTAATGACTACACGAGGGACATATTGCAACCCCTTTAACAGCTTGCGGAAGAACTTCTTGGCAGCTTTTCGATCTCTGTGACGTTGGACCAGGATGTCCAACACCTCGCCATCCTGATCCACTGCGCGCCAGAGATAATGGAGGCGGCCGTTGATCTTGAGAAACACTTCGTCGAGATGCCATATGTCGCCTGGGCGAGGAGACTTGTGACGTAAGCCATTGGCATAAGTCTGACCAAACTTA
>Ga0070706_100000225_pt1 | contig 69130 bp, 56 predicted proteins | sample KBSK5501metaG_FD_65476 | JGI IMG/M metagenome (GOLD analysis project Ga0070706, IMG submission 65476) | Corn, switchgrass and miscanthus rhizosphere microbial communities from Kellogg Biological Station, Michigan, USA - KBS K5-50-1 metaG | ecosystem: Host-associated > Plants > Roots >...
GACCGTCTCGCCCTCGGCCTGACCGTAGATCGCCCAGTACTTGCCGTGATCGTGGGGCTGGCTCTCTTTGGCGCCGTGGTTGACGTGGGCGAGGATGCAGAAGCCGAGCTGGGGGTCTTCGTACAGGATCTTACGCTCGGGCACGTCGTCCCCGAGATGCTTGGCGACGAACGTCTTATCGCTGAGCACGTCGCGAAGCAGCGCGCAGACCTTCTCGCGCCCCTGCGGCGAGTTGTCGGCGGCGAGGATGCGATGGGTGGCGGCGGCGAAGTCTTCGAGGGTGTAGGTCACGGCTGGCCTCCTTCGATGAATGGGCGCCGGGTCTCTGCAGTCGCCATACGCCGCACCCAGCGTGCCACAGAACGAGGATCCGGCGAGGGAGATTCTGGTGGACGCGTTGCGGAGGTGAACGCACGACCGGGTGGCGAGCAGGAACTGCGCAGGGGAGGATCGCGGCATTGCACACGGCCCCCGAGGCCGAGGAGACCGCGCTTACTGTCCGCGCCGGGCGGATTCGGTCAGCAGCCAGTCGATGACCGCACTGGCGTCATACCCTTCGTCCGACGTCGATGCAGATCGACCGGCGGCTTCGCGCGACGGTAGCGGCGCTGCTCCCTCGAGCGCACTGGAGCGCGACGGACCCGCGGAGGCGGCCGGCGGCGGCACCCGTGAGGGGGACGGCGCTGACGCTGGCGAAACTGCTGCATCGCGAGCGGGCGAGGGCGGCAGGACGAACGGGGCCGATGCAACGGACGGTACCGAGGCCGGCTCCAAGGCCGCCCGTCGCGTGGTGTCGGCGGGCTGGCTGATCGGCGACGGGCGCGACGCAAGAGGGCCCCACGTCACAAGGCCGCCAAACGACATCGCGACGGCGGCGCCTCCAACTGTCGCGACCGCCCGTCGCCACCTCGTTGCCCCCGTCGGCGACGGCTTGAGCACGAGGCCGTTGAGCAGCTGCGACATGAACGGCCGGCGCGCCTGTTGCTCGCTGAGCGCGTCCTCCAGGATGCGCCTGACCGAGCGTGGGATTGCCGCGCGCCGTTCCGGCGGCCACACCGGCGACTGCGCGGGCTGGCCGAGCACGGCATCGGATGTCGTTGCGGGGAGCGGTGGCACGCCGCAAAGCATTTCGTACACGACGGTCGCGAACGCGTAAATGTCCGTCTTCTCGGTGATCGGCTCCGTGGGCATCGCGGGCGGCTCACGAAGATTGGCGAGCTCGAGGTCCATCAGCTTGACGCGCCCGTCCGCGAGGAGCATCACGTTCCTGGACCGCAGTGCGCCGTGAACGAGTCCCATGTTGTGTATCGTTTCGACGGCGCCGCCGAGCTCCAGCGCCATCGCGAGCGCTGCGGGGACGTCGACGGCCGGTCCGCTCGCGAGAACATCGCTCAAGCGGCGCCCCTCGACGAGTTCGGTCACGACGAACGGTCGGCCGCTCTCCGCACGGCCGGCGTCGAGCACGCGCACGAGCGCCGGATGCGCCGCCGATGCGGCCACGATCGCCCGCGAGATACGCTCGACGACATCTCCGCCGCACGCTTGCCCCGCGGTAGTCGGCAGCAGGCGGATCGCCGCGCGACTGCCGGTCGTGATGTCTTCGGCGACGCAGACGGGCCCGAACGCGCCGCTTCCCAGCTCGCCGACGATCCGATAGCGGCTGTTAAGACGCGGTTGTCGGGGCAGACCTTCGGCGGCAACGATGGTCGTGTTCGCCATCGCGGCTCCTCCCTCTCGCGCGGATATGTTCAATCACGCAGCATTTCGCGAATCGCGTCCATGATGGGATCGATCTCAGGGTGGGCGGCGCGGCGACCACGTCGATGCCCGGCTTGAGATACTTGCGGATGCAGCTTGGCGATCCGCTGCGGCGTCGCGTCCGTTTGCACGCGCGCGACGAAGGCGAGCAGATCCGACTGTACGACGCTGACTTGCAGCACCCTCGGCCGCTGGTAGACGGTAAAGATGTTCTCCACCGACCCCCCTTGGAGGTATGAACGTTGACGTTCAGGCCGTTGGTGTTTAGGCGTGCACGGGGGCGACGAGCGATGCGACCACGGCGATCCAGAGGAGGACCCGCGCAGCATAGAATCACCTCTCCGTGAATTTTTAGGCATAGCACACGTGACGACGGAATGGCGCGGGAGACTACTACGAAACATCGTCGACGAGCTACTGGGTCAGAACCCCAGGAAGCTGAAGATCTGGTCGAAGAAGTTCTTCTTGTTCTTCCTCGTCCTCGTCGGGACGTTCACGGGCGCGTCCGCGGTTCGGAACGTGACGCCGTTGGAGATGCCGAGATTACCGGAGAAGTCGCGCGAGCGCCCCCGCACATAATATGTCGTCCCAGGCGCCAGCCCGTTCAGAGTCTGGGCATGCGTGGTGGCCAGCGAGGGCTGCAGCGTCGACAGCGTGCCATAGGCACTGGTGGTGCCGTAGTCGAGCTGCGTATCGCTCGGCTCGTTCGTCACGAACGTGACGGTCGCGGTAGTAGGGGTCACCATCGTTACCGTGAGCGCCGAGATCGCCGGTGGCGTCGTGTCTGCAACGGTCCCGAAGTTCGTGTAGAGCTCCATCGCCTCGGAGGCGCTGAGTGCGCGAGCGTATACGCGGACGTCATCGATGACACCCTGGAAGAACTCCGGCGCCGCCGCGCCCGGATAGCGGCCGATCAGCAGGTCCTGTGTCGTCGCTGTCGCGCCAGCGCTGCCCGTCCAGCCGAGGCTGGCGCGCACGACGCCGTCCACATACAGGCGAGCGCCTGACGCATCGACCACGTACGTCGCTTGATGCCATTGATTGTCGGTATAGCCGGCGGTAGCCAACGGACAGCCACTGCCGTCGTCGACGCGGTTACTGGCATCGCGGAAGAAGGTCGCGCACAGATTGCCGTTGCTCAAATAGATCGCATAGCCGCTGCCGGCCGTCGCCTTGGACAGGATGCCGCTCACCCCAGTGGTAGCCGCCGTCTTGAACCAGAGAGCGATCGTCGAGGGGTACGCATTTAGACTCGGGTTGGAAGCGACGTCGACATAAGCGTTGACGCCGTTGAACGACAGCGCCTGGCCCAACCGGCCCGATGTCCAGACGGGCCCGTTGATCAGCGTCCCAGGCCCGCTCACGCCGGAGGAGTCGGTCGCAATCGTGCCGCTGCCGTCGTTGAATCGCCAGTAGCCCACGAGGCCGACGTTGACGGTGGAGCCGGCATTGACGCCGAACCCCATCGAACTTGACGTACCGCCACCCGGCGCGGGCGTCACGACGCTGACCTGAGACGTCCCCGCGACCGCCACGTCTGCTGCTGCGATGATGGCCGTGAGCTGCGAGGCGCTCGCGAACGCTGTTGTGCGCGAGTTGCCATTCCAGCGCACGGTCGATGCGCTGGTAAAGCCACTGCCGTTCACCACGAGGGTGAGGGGCCCAGTCCCGGCCGTGGCCGAGGCCGGCGCGAGTCCACTGATCACCGGCGCAGGGTTGCTTACGGAGATCGTCTGGGCAGCGGAGGTGCCGCTCGGCGTAACGACGGTGATCGACACGCTGCCTGCTGTTGCGATGTCGGCAGCGTCAATCGCGGCCGTCAGTTGCGTGGCGCTCACGAACGTCGTCGTCCGTGCGGTGCCATTCCAGCGCACCGTCGCGCCGGTCACAAAGTTCGTGCCGTTAACCGTCAGCGTAAACGCGGGCCCGCCGGCGGTAGCGGTCGTCGGCGACAACGACGACACGCTCGGTGCCGGACCATTGTTAATCGTGAACGTCATCGTCGCGGACGTGCCGCTCGTCCCGCTGACCTTGACCTGAGCCGTTCCCGCCGTCGCGATATCGGCCGCGGTGATCGCCGCCGTCAACTGTGTGGCGCTGACGAGCGTCGTGGTGCGGACGGCACCATTCCACTGCGCGGTCGTCCCGCTGCCGAACCCGCTGCCCGTCAGCGTCAAAGTGAAGCCGGCACCACCGGCCGTCGCACTGGTCGGCGAGATCGCCGTGAGCGTAGGCGCGCCCGGGGCGATCGGGAAGGTCAGCGCGGCTGATGTGCCGCCGCCGGGCGCCGGCGTGGCCACCGTCACCGGCACGCTTGCAGCAGCCGCGATGTCGGCGGCTGTGATCGCCGTGGTGAGCTGGGTGGCGCTCACGAACGTCGTTGTGCGCGGGTTGCCGTTCCAGTTCACCCGTGAGCCATTCACGAAGTTGCTACCGTTCACCGTCAGCGTGAAGGCGGCGCCACCGGCGATCGCACCGGCCGGGCTCAAGTTACTCACGGTCGGCGCAGGATTGTTGACGGCGAAGCTGAGCGCCGCGGAGGTGCCACCCCCGGGCGTCGGCGTCAACACGCTGACCGGCACGCTGCCGGCGGTCGCGATGTCCGCCGCGGTGATCGCCGCGGTGAGCTGCGTGGCACTCACGAACGTCGTCGTCCGTGCACTACCATTCCAGCGCACGCTGGAGCCGCTCACGAAATTGTTACCCGTCACCGTGAGGGTAAAGGCGGCGCCTCCTGCCGCGGCGCTCGTGGGCGACAGGCTAGAAATCGCGGGCGCCGGGTTGTTGATCGTGAACGTCATCGCCGCCGACGTCCCGCTCGACCCGGTGACCTTGACCTGTGCAGTCCCCGCCGCCGCGATATCGGCCGTCGTAATCGCCGCCGTTAGCTGTGTGGCACTGACGACTGTCGTAGTGCGGGCGCTCCCGTTCCACTGTGCGGATGTCCCGCTGCCGAATCCGCTGCCTGTCAGCGTCAACGTGAACGCTGCGCCGCCAGCCGTCGCGCTGGTCGGCGAGATCGCCGTGAGCGTTGGCCCGCCCGGCGCGATCGGGAAGGTCAGCGCCGCGGAGGTGCCGCCGCCGGGCGCCGGCGTGACGACGGTGACAGACGCGCTGGCCGCCGTCGCGATGTCAGTGGCGCTGATGGCTGCCGTGAGCTGCGTGGCGCTCACGAACGTCGTGGTGCGTGCGCTGCCGTTCCAGTTTACGGTCGAGCCATTCACGAAGTTGCTACCGGTCACCGTCAGGGTGAAGGCGGCACCACCGGCGATCGCCCCGGCCGGGCTCGAGCTCGTCAACGTCGGCGCAGGATTGTTGACGGAGAAGGTGAGCGCCGCGGAGGTGCCGCCGCCGGGCGTCGGCGTGAAGACGGTGACCGGCACACTGCCCGCCGTCGCGATGTCGGCTGCCGTGATCGCCGCGGTGAGCTGCGTAGCGCTCACGAACGTCGTCGTGCGCGCACTGCCGTTCCAGCGCACGGTCGAGCCGCTCACGAAATTGGTCCCAGTCACCGTGAGCGTAAAGGCCGGGCCTCCCGCCGTCGCGCTTGTCGATGACAGCGCGGTGAGCGTCGGTGCGGGGTTGTTGACGGTGGCACCGGTGCCCTTGACCGTGACGGAGATACTGCTGCCGTTCGCGGTGAAGGTGACGTTGCCGGTGGCGAGCGCAGCGACGGTTGGTGTGAACCGCACTGTCACCGTCGCCGTGCCGCCACTAGCGAGATTGAAAGAGGCACCGGAGACCACGCTGAACGGTGCCGACGTCGAGGCAGTGCCGGGCAAGGTGCCCCCGCTGGTGTTCTGCACGGTGAAGGTCTGATCTGCCGTGGTGCTGATGTTGACGCTTCCGAAATCGACGGGGCCGCTCGGGGCTACGGAGAAATCACTTCGCGCGATAGCGCTGCCAACCGGCGAGCAGGCGCTTTCAACGCCGCTCGAGTTTACCGCCGTGACGGCGGCGAAGTACGTCGCGCCGGTCGTAAGCCCAGTCAGCGTTACCGTCGCGGTCTGATTTGGCCCAGGCGTGCTGGTCGGCGCCGTGACCGAAACGAAGCTCGAGCCCGGGCATGGAGGATTGCTCGTCCCGTAATAGACCTTGAAGGAGGCGAGATTGGTCAGCGCGCTGCCGTCGGCGTTGGTCGTGGGCATCGTCCACGATGCATTGAGGACGCCGGCCATGATCGGTGTCGCGGACGCGAGCAACGTTGCAAGCCCGATACCGACAGCCAAAAGACGGTGGCGCGAAACCGCTCTGGGCACGTGCTGCCTCCCCTCCGGCGGCCCGGCTGTCAGGCAACGTGCCCTGACCCGTGGCTTTGCGTCCCCGCCTCACGACGGGTTTGCCTTTAGCGAAGAAGACCGTCAGCATCCCATTCAGCATTTGGCATGCCCAGCCCAACGCGTGCGAGCAAATCTCTGAAAAACCGGGTTTCTCGTCGAGCGGTGGATGAGACTCACTCATCGATCGCGACAGGATGACGCGCACGGTGTCGAGCATCGGACACACTGGTCGATGGTCAGTTGCCCATCCCTTCGATCTCGACCATGCGCGGGTCGCGCGCGAACGAAGCTACTGCCTAAAGAAATCAACCGTGCGCCGCAGGCCCTCGTCGAAGTCCACGAGCGGGCTGTAGCCCATCAAGCGCTTGGCCTTCGTGATGTCGGCGAGGCTATGCGGCACGTCGCCTGCGCGGCCCGGCGTGTGACGGCGCAGCAGCGCGCGGCCCAGCATCTTCTCCAGACGGGCGATGATGTCCAGCAGGCTGATGCGCTCGCTGCAGCCAACGTTGAGCGCCTCTCCCGAGGCCGCCGGTGCCCACGCGGCAAGAAGGTTCGCCTCCACGACGTTGTCGATATAGGCGAAGTCGCGCGACTGCTGGCCGTTTCCGTGCACCTCGAGCGGCTCCCCACGCAGCGCCCACAGGATGAAGCGCGGAATGACCGCCGCGTACTCCGACGCGGGGTCCTGCCTGGGTCCGAACACGTTGAAGTAGCGCAGGCCGACCGTCTCCAGGCCATAGAGGCGCGTCCATACCTGCGCGTACATCTCGTTGGTCGCCTTCGAGACGGCGTAGGGCGAGATCGGTGTGACTGGGAGGTCTTCGCTCTTGGGCAGCGTAGGGTCATCGCCGTAGACCGCCGAGGACGACGCGTACACCACGCGGCGGACGCCGGCGCGGCGTGCGGCGTCCAGAACATGCAGAGTGCCGTTGACGTTGTGGTCGTTAGCGCCGATCGGATCGGCCACGGAGAGCGGCACCGATCGCATGGCGGCCTGATGGAAGACGATCGACGCGCCACGGACGATCTGATCGAGAACCGCGTGATCGCGCACGTCGCCGCGCACGACTTCGAGCCGCGCGCCGGCGTCGTCCGCGAATGACAGGTTCTTCATCGAACCCGTAGAGAAGTCGTCGAGAACCCGCACGCGGGCCGAGGGATAGTCGGCGAGCAGGCGTTCGACGATGTGGCTGCCGATGAACCCGGCGCCGCCGGTGACTACGAAGATGTTGTTCACGCTCGAATTGGTATCAGTGGGTCATGGCGTCGGGCCGTATCCGCACGGCTGGGGGACCCGACGGTGGGGTGACGATGCGCGCAATGCGCGAGCCTCGGCGCGCGCAAGTCGCCGAGTCGACACGAAGGTGGTCAATGAGAACGGGACGCGACCCACCTCGTCTTCGGCCTACTCTGAACGAACGTTTGGTCAGAAGGTTAAGTTCTTTGGCCCATCAGCTTCCGACTGACGATGAGCCCGACACCTACAAGTGCAGAGCCCAGCAGGAGGAGCGAAGACGGCGCCGGCACGGTGTTGAGAATATCCGCGCTCGTAATGCTTGCGGTGAACCCACCTAGCCCCACACTCACACCCGGCCCCGTCAGCGTACCAGTGAAGGTGAACGGGGTGGACGGGGAAAGGCCAAAGTAGTTCAGCAGGTCCGCATTTTTCGTGTCGGACCCGAACGGAATGGTCATACTGAATTGCAAGCCGGCGACGTTAGGCTGAAACTTTGCCGCGACGTTGACGGCGTCGAGCAAAATGGTCGTAGAAATGTTCGCATCGGGCACAGCGCCCGTGATGGTCAATCCTCCCCCCGGCGCGAAGTTGTAATAGCCATCGCCCAGACCAGTGAACGCTCCGGTTGTGAAGCTTAAGACTCCCGACGTGACGCCATGAGGAGTTGCGCTATTCGGGAGGCCAGCAGAGGCCGAAACGGTTGTGATGACGATCCCTGTCCCTACCAGTGGGCTCGAGCCACCGGCCCAACTCACGGTCCCGGTCCCGTTGCCTGCACCGGCGAAGTCGATGGTCGTGGCGGTGACCGCCGCAGCTGGGCCAGCCGACAGCCCCAAGAGAATCAAGATTGCGGCTGATACCTTGAAGAGCCTTCCCGGCTGAAGCGTTCGCACGGTTGTCATCCTCCCTTTTGAGCTCTCCTGCTGGCCTCGCTTGACGGCGGATGCACCTGCGAAATCAATACCAAAGTTCTTGGTCCCTAATTCATTGGGATCAAAGGGCATTTCCCTCTGATTTACTCGACGATCTTGCGGTGTCGCGGCCACAATCCTGCGTATTGCGCACGGTTGCTTCACAACGGCTCCGTTAGCTGCGCTCGGCATAGCGCGTTACAGGTCCTGGAGCAATCGCCTGGCTTCCTCTTTGCCGGCGAAGCTGAGTGAAGACGACACGGCCCGGCCGAGCGCCTCGCGGGCGCCATCTTTATCGCCGAGCTTGGCATAGGTCATACCGAGGTGGTACTGCACTTCGACATTGTCCGGCAGCTTCCTCGCGCTCTCTTTCAACAGCGCCAAGGCCCTCTGGTACACGCCGCGCTTGTAGAGGATCCAGCCGAGTGTGTCCGAGACATGGGGCTCGGCGGGCGCGCTTTCCTTAGCAAGTTCGGCGAGTGCGAGCGCGCGGTTTCTGTCGCCGTTGTGCTCGGAGTAGAGATACGCGAGATTGTTCGCCGCCAGCGCGAACCGCGGGTTCAGCGCGAGCGCCTTCTCGTAGGCCGCGATCGCCTTCTCGACGTCGCCCTTCCGCTCGTACACAGCGCCCTGCAGCATCTGGGCACCGAGGTCCTTCGGTTTCAGCTTGAGTGCTTCGTCGACCTGCCTCAGCGCCTCGTCATATCGTTCGGATTTCACGTAGAGGGTGCCCAGAGCGACGTACGCCGCGGCCACCATCGGCTCGAGCTCGACGGCCTTGAGGTAGACCCGCTCGGCATTCACGATATCGCGACGTCGCTCGTGAATGCGGCCAAGCAGGAACGGCATGGCGGCGGACTTCGGTGCGCGCGCCATCTGCCGTTGGACGCGCTCCACGGCCACGTCCGGCTGCTGTTCGGCGAGGGCGAGATCCGCGAGCTGGGTGAGCGGCTCGATGTAGTACGGGTCGAGCGCAAGAGCTTCCTCGAATCGCTTCTTTGCCTCGGACCGCCTGTCCTGGGCGACGAGCGCGAGGCCGATGAGATACGGTCCGCGGGGATCGTTTGGCGCGCGGGTGATGATCGTCTGGAAGACGGCCGAAGCGTTTGCGGGCTGGTTCTTGCGGAGGTAGGCGGAGCCCAACAAGACGTATGCCGCGAACGTCGGCCGTTTCGGCACCAGTCCCGTGAGAATCTCGATCGCCGGATCCGGCGCCCCGGTCTGTAGATGGAGATCAGCCAGCAGCAGCGCAGCGTCGGGAAAGTCGGCGGCAATTTCCTTCAGCTCGGACTTGGCCTGCTGGACGTTGCCCGAGGCGACGTACGCGAGCGCCAACTGATAACGCGCGGGCGCGAAGCCCGGCTCGGTCCTGAGGAGGCCCTGAAGAGCCTGGACGGCGTTGACGGTTTCGCCCCGCGCCAGATCGATACGGGCACGGAGGAGCCGCCCTTCGAAGTCCGCTCGGTCCTTCTTGAACACCTGCGCGAGGGCCTTGACGGCGTCGTCGTACCGGCGCTCGAGGAGAGCGACTTCGGCGAGGCGACGCCATGCCGGCACGAAGTCCGGGGCGTTCGTGGTGATGTCGGCGAGGATGCGTTTGCCCTCATCGGCCCGCTGCATCGCGAAGTAGAAATCCGCGAGCTTCATGCGCGCCATGGACCCGACCGGGCCGAGCGCGGCCGCGGCCTGATACTCTTGCTCCGCGTGGGTCAGGTCCCGGCGTGTCGCGTAGAAGTCGCCGAGGACCAGACGCGCTTCCACCGACGCCGGATCGCGGGCAATCGCTTCGCGGAAGGTGCGCTCGGCCCGCTGTGTCGCGTTCTTGCGGAGATAGAGAATACCGAGGGCCAGGTGAAGCTTCGCGCGATTCGCGAACGCCGCGGTGCTCGCCGTCTCGAGACGACGGATCTCCTCGTCGACCTCGCTCGGCGTCGTCGCCGTGGTCGCCGACAGCAGGAGCCCCTCGAAATGATTCGGATTCCGCTCGAGGATCGCGGCCGCCTCTGCGCGGGCCTCCTGCCGCCAGCGGACGAGCACGTAAACGGCACCCAACCGGCGGCGGACGTCAAGATTGTTAGGATCGAGCTCCTTTGCCTTCAGCAGGAGCGGGAACGCGCGGCCGAGCTGGCCGTTCTCGAAGTGAGCGACAGCGCTGCGTGTGATCGCATGGACGTTCTCTGGCTCGATACGAAGTACGTTCATATATTCGATGACGGCGTCCGGATAGCGTTGGCGGTCGAAGAACGCATCGCCGCGCGACAAGTGTCGGACCTTATTGGCCTCTGGGGATCGAGTACACGCGGACACAAAGGTGGCGCTGATGAGCAACAGCGCGATGCCTTTCGAGCGTTGCGACCACGGCATTACGAAATTCCTCCTGTGACCCGATCGAATGCGCACGAGCGGAGCCCGAGACCGGCTACAACGACAGGCTATGATGCGGGCGTCGGCAATGCGCGTGTGGGCGTGTTGGTGGGTGAGGACATGCTGGCGAGCTATCGCGTTTACGACTTTAGTCGCAACCGCGGCCACTGTCCCGGTGTCGCCCTTATGGAGTCAAGAGGGTCCATCGAGCGGGCCTGAAGAGCGGCCGCCGGCCACCGGGGCGCAGCCTTGTCCCTTCCTTGAGCCTACCGGGCTGCCGGTGTCCGCATACCCGCTCGAGCTCTTGGGGCTTCTAGCTCACCCTGCTCAGCGCCGACCGATCACGCTGACGCCCTCCATCGCGCTCTCCGAGGAATACGACAACATCTGCCTCAATAACGACAACCGGGAATGGGACCTGACCACTGGCGTCAGCCCGGCTGTGACATTAGCGATCGGCGGTTATACGCTCACGGGTGCGGTGTACGGGCCGCCGCGCACGGGCGCATCGTCGTCTGCGCAGGCCGATGTTGATCAAAATCGAATCAGGTTCGGTCTTCAGTTCGGATACCCTCTGAATTTCGACTAGGCGACTGCAGCAGTGTCGTGCGCACACGCACACTGATTGGATGCGATCGCAAATACGAGAAGGAAGTTTTAGCGGCGAGAGCGAATATCGTCAGCTACGCTTTGGTGCCAGACGGCCATTTCTTCCGAAGCTGGTATAGATATCCACGGATCTGCGATCGTTATTCTGCAGCGCGGTTCCCTTGGAACTTGCTGGAGGTCTATGCTGATGGCGGCAAGTAGAAACTCAACACCCAGAATGATCAGCAATGAGGGGATCACCACTGTTCCGGTGTGCGCAGGGATTCCGGTGCTCAAAGATACGTACCAATGGTAGCCGCCAAAAGCAACGCCCCACAACAGCATAGGCAGACCTACGAGGAGGTAGATCGAGGCCATCGTGAAGTCGTAAACGAAGTTTTTGAGTAGAATGCGTTTTAAGAAGCACTTTACCAAGCGGTCGGGAAACTGTTTCAGTACTCGCGCAATCGAGAGATGTGAGCATTCAGCGCCATATCGCGCGGGCATGTAGACCTCATGCACGACAGCACCGACGAGGTAGAGCTGTGCGAGCATCGAGTGCTCGAAGAAGTACGATCGATCGATGCTCTCCAATGGCAACTCGATCAGCACTTCCCGCCGAATGGCGACGAATCCGTTGGTTGGATCGAAGCAGTTCCAGTATCCAGTCGCTGCCTTGGCGAGGAAACTTAGGGCTATGTTGCCGGCACGACGGAGATGCGGCATTCGGGCGAGAGCCTTGAAGTCTTCGAAGCGATTCGCTTTCGTATAATCGGCTTCTCTCTTTACAAGAGGTACGACAAGCCGCGGCAGTTCTCGTGCGTCCATCTGGCCATCGCCATCAATCTTGACGATGATCTCAGCGTCGAGACTTAGTGCTGTCTGAAAGCCTGTCACCATCGCGCCGCCGACGCCTTGATTCGTCTCGTGGCGGCGCAGAATGATCCGTGAGTCGCGCTGAGCTATGCGAGCGACAATACGTGCGGTGTCGTCGGTCGAGGCATCGTCTACGACGATGACATGCCGAACGAAGGGCGGTATCGATTGGAGGACCGCCTCGATCTCATTTGCAACGTTGAAGCTAGGAATGACGATCGCAATCGAAGTCTGGCTCAAGGCCTCGTCCGAAAGGCGTAGCCATGAGGAAGTAGCGCGCGTCATGTGTGTGGCTCCTTAAATGTGATCCGGTTGTGGTCGAAAATATAGAGGTGTCCGACGGGAACGGATGTCGCACGACGGCTGAGTAAAGCGATGCGCGTGGAGAGCCAGAATCGGTCAAGGAATGTCCGGCCGTCCTCGACGACGGCTGCGCGAGCGTTATTCAACAGCCACCGTTCGAGCTCCGCGTAGTTAACGGTAGGGGACTGGAGTCGGTCAACTCCGTTAGGCATTAGGAGGGCAATCCTGGCGCGTTGAAGCTGCTGAAGCTCTACGGCGGGTAGTCCTGTCAGGACGTCGATCTTGGGCCAGGACCTGATGCGCTGGCGCAAATCAGGGGGAAGCCTATCGTGTACAGGCTTGAGGACTGCGACCGGTCCGATGGCCCCCCGCGCCTGCATTGAAAGCGTCTGCTCAACTGCGCGTGGAAAAGTGTCGAAGTACAGTCCTCGCGCGGAAGCTATCTCTGCGATCGAAATTCCCTGGACGACAATACCTCCGACGAATAGCGCCGTCCCCAAACGCCGCAGGTGGACAGATCGGCTCAAGGCTACGATCCACAAACCGAACGGAATGAAGAGCAGAATGACGAACGGGTGGACATAGCGTGGCTGCATAGGTAACGGCTGGTATCGAGTGAGCGTCGTCGACCCGAACTGGAGGAATGCAAAGAAGCCGAGGCTCCAGCAGACGATGAACCTCGACTCTTTCACGGTCCGTAGGACTCGCAAAGCTGCGATCAGCAAGAGCCAGCCGAACAAGCCGCTCTCGTTAGGGTTAAAGAGCACGTCGCGGAGGTAATACAGCGACAACCCTGGATACCAATTCGGGACTTCGCGCGTTACCAATCCGCCAGCGCCATAGACCGTATGCAGTGCCCGGTGACGATATAACCAGTCGCCGGTCCACAGCCGGAAGAAAGGATATTCAAGGGCAAACGTGCAAGAGGCGACGAGACCGATGAGGGCCACTCTCAAAAGTGCGGGGCGCACCGGGCGAATCTGCCACAGTGCCCAGAAGCCAAAGATAATTGGCAAGAGTAGATATGGTTCTTTGACCGAAATGGCGAGTCCGGTGAACACCCCCGCGGTTACAATACTGACGTACCCCGATCCAGAGGGCGCGCGAAGTCCGGTGATGGCGGCGCCGCCAGCGATCAGCGCAAGCAACGCCGCAAGTTCGTCCGGGAAAACAATGCCGCCATAGGTTAGTTCGACAGGAAACATGATCCAACAAAAGCCCGCCACGAGCGCGGCGCGCCAGTCCTCGGTCAATCGTTGCGCCAGCCGATAAATCGCGAGGACGAGTAAGACACCCACAACAGATTGACTGACGACGAGTGCACTGCCAGGCGCTCCCGCCCAACTCCACGCTGCAAGCCACACGATGTATGCCCCGCGGACATACGCGTGGTCCAGGACGCCAGGCGGTTGTCCATGCGCCAGCTTCCATGCCGCATCCATATAGCGGGTATCATCTGAGCCCACGGGCCCGGCGAGAAAAACCCATCGAATCACAAATGTAATAAGGAGCAGCCCCAGCAAACCGATGAGTTCCGCGGGAGAGGCGCTTCGGGGCGACGTGCTCCCGGCGTTGCTGTCCTTCGGACATACGTCCGGCGACGAAATGTGATTGTTCGGAGATGCCAAGGAACTGACTATCAAGTGTTCTGGCATGACTCGAGTGAGCACTTCCATCGGGAATTAGAAACAAACCATGCGGAGCCAATGCCCACGATCATTGCGGCGACTGAAGCAATGATCTCGCTCGGAGAAATGAAAAGTTGCGCGACAGTGCAGGGCAGGATAATTCCGAGAGCCGGGACACATAGAGCGAGCAGAGACTTGGCGCAGCGACAGGCCCCAAAACCGATCGGTAAGACGAATGCGACCATCCAGGCGGAATTCAGGGGTGTCTGCAACCGAGCTTTGGGCGTCTGAGAATAGAACAGAAACGTCCAGCCGCTGCCGACGGTGAAACCGAGGCGGCACGTGGAGCTTGTGTTCGCGTCGACGCAGTCGTCACGGGCGGTACGTCGCACGGTGAGGGCAGGATCATCGCCGGGACGGAGACGTCGCATCACCCCGCGAACGCGGATCGCTGGAGTGTCGAGTTTCGCGACGCTACCACGGCGGCAAAGACGCAACACCAAGTCGTCCTGTTCGACGCCTGATGCAATATCTCTCGGCGAAGCTCGTCGCGGAGGGTTGCAACCGGCACTTGGTCAGGTGTCGGGGGCCGGCGACGGCGTGAACACGTATCGGAGCGCCCGAGGCGAGCCGGGTCCGCCATTGCTCGGACTCGGTGCGGGCACTATCCGGCTGGGTAAACCGTCAATTGAGGCTTCAAGGATCCTGCCCGTATGGCGGCAAGCAGAAGCTCAACACCCAGAATGATCAGCAATCAGGGGGGCACCACCGTTGATCTGAACCGCGGAATGTGACCTGGGCGCGGTTCTCGGCAACCGAGGTATCGCCTGTGAGGATCGACGTTGGTTCATCCCATCTGCCGCTCGTGCGACGCACAGTCGCGTCGAGCGTTCTGCCGTGCGAGACTTCGCCACCATTGGAACGCGAGCGCCTGGAGCAGCGACAGAAAAACCCACACAATATCACCGGTGATGTAGACGGAGAGGAAGATTCCGGCGAATACCCGTAGCGACAGAATCACGGCGACAGCCAGCATCACGTTCGTCACAAGGAACACCACGGTAAGCCCGACAGACTCGAACGTCTTCTCAACGGCGAGACGAAGCGTCGAAACCGGAAGGAGCATCCACTTCGTTGCAATGATGCAAGCGCCGACCGATGTGCCGATAACGATGCTCGCCATCAACATCATTTCAGGGCTGGCCCTCAACTCATCTAGATGAAGCCCGCGAGCCGGTAGTACATCCAACCGGACACTTCCTCGACGACACCGCGCATGAGCGCCAGACGCTCCTCCGGCGCTCCCGGGTCGACAAACGCATCGGACGCAACCGGGTGAACCTTGAAGCCAGCCCGTTCAAACAGCGGTTGCGCCCGTCTAAGATGGCCTGAGTTCGTGACCAGCAGGATGGTTGCGACGGCTCGCGAGTAGAGGAGCTGTTTGACGAGTATCGCTTCTTCACGCGTCGTACGTCCGCGGCTCTCCGTGAGAATCGCGTCGCCCGGAACACCGTCGAGGCGGGCGAGCCGAGCACGAACGTCGGCTTCGGTGGGCCCGTCGCCTTGGCTACCACCAAGAAAGACGATCCGCGGAGCGAGGCCCTGCCGGTAGAGTGCCAGAGCGCGCTCCGTGCGGAGTGCCGATTCGGGGGTGAGGATCCCGCCGGACGAGACGCCCTGAGCGAGGACCACGATCGCATCGGCGCGCTCGATATGGGATCGAGTCGCTGTCCATTCATCGAGCTGGTGAGCCAAGGGCGTGAATGTGGTCAACACCAGCATCGCGACGGTCGCGACGCCGATACCGCGGCATATTCGTTCCCATTGCACGCCGCGCATTTCTCTTCACCCAGGTAAGATGTGACAGCGGTGCGACACTATTTCAGAACGAAAGAGTCAGAACGGAAGAGTCCGAGCGGGACGTCGTTACCTGAGATTCAGGCCGATCGGAGGTGAAGGGGCAACCGTTGTGAGACAACCGATGCGCTGGCGGGAGATCACGATGTTGTCGAAGTATCGGACGCGTACTCCCGGCGCGCCGGCGTTCCAGTAGTTCTCGAAGAAGATGGCGTTGATACCGTAGCCGGTCCACGTATCAACCCAGTTGAGGTCATATCGTCCGGCTTCCAACTGGTTATCGATCCAGAACTCAAAGACGCCATCGCTCCGGCTCGGCGTGTTGAGCTTCACATGCGCTTCGATACAGAACCATCGGCCGGAAGATGCCGTAGCGAAGATCGGCGTACGACCCGATACAGCACCGAGCCATGTGAGATTCGCAAAATCGTTGTAGCCCGTCGTGACGAGCTGCCCAGCCTGGATTCCCGACGCGGGGTCGATGACAAGGTAATCGGCGCCGCTTCCACTCCATAGATGCGCGATCATCGCCTGAGCCCAGTTCGACGTAGCGAGAATCATGGCCCTGGAGAGCTTGTCCGGGCTGCCTGTCCAGCCGCGTTCCATCTTGAGATAGTGGCGCCAATAGATCTCTCTGAAGTCTGATGTCGAATCGCTTTGCGAGCTGGCTGGACTCCTGCCGAACGATCTCTTGAAGCCTCCGGCTCCAACCTGGCCCGGCTGCCATACAACCTGCATACCATAGCCACCATTCATTCCGACGCCAGCCACTCGAGTAAATGAGCCTGACGCATCGTCATATTCGAAATACTTCTCATTGAGTGGCGTAGGGTCCTCGAAATCATCGCACCAGATCACGCTCGGGTCCGGGCTGGCGCCGCCGGTGCATATGGGCTCGTTCGCGATGACGACCGCGTGGCTGGCGCCGCCAAGCGTCAGCAGCGCAACTACCAGCACAATTGTCGTCTTCCTCATGCCCGTCACTTCATTGGATAGTAACGCGCGACGGAGCAGACGGGATGAGGCCCGTCGAGGGAGGCGGGCTTGGGCTTGCGGTGCCGGTTAAATCGGTGATCTTGAAACTATCTATACGGATCCATTGATCTTGCGGGATCGGGTTGTTGTCGGTAACGCTCGTGTAGTTCCCCGGCCCTCCCCAATAATCGCGGAACCAGCGCGTCGGGTCGGCGGTAAGCCGCATGTCGTTGCGCGATCCCAAAGAAACACCATCATAAAAGATCTCAACTTGTCCATCCGCGTTCGGTGTGCTTCCGCTAAACGTATTCTTCTTGAAGCGATACCCGATCCGATGCCACACGCCTGATGTCACAGTCCCGGTAGGAACTGGAACGCGTAATACCTTCCCATCAAATCCGTACGTTGTAGAGTTCGAAGCCTCTTCTATCCAGAGTTCGGTGCCGTAGCCATAGATGTAGTTCGTTGCCGCTGTGTCATTCGATAACTGGCCAGTATTCATGTCAGGCATCATGCGCATCCATTTATGTCCGAGCGGCCAATGGAAATTGGAAGATACTTTAAAATCGTATTCCATAAGAAAGTGGGTGGGCAGTGCTGCTTTGCCAATGCTCATCCAGCCGACGCCGCCGCCATCGGTCCAGCCCGCCTTGTATAGTTGCTGCGCTGCTTGCGAACCGGCCGGCGCACCGGCGAGATCTGAATTATCGGGTACGAGGCTTGAATTGGCGTTGGGAGTGAGGACGGGATTCGAGCTCCATTCTCCCCACCCTAATTCGAAGTCGGCCTCGAAGAATGTTGAGCCGGCGTAGGCCGGCCAAAACGGAGCAAGGGAAATCACCAGGGCTAAACCGATAAGCGATTCTTTGAAGACTGAAAGGCGCATAGGATCCCATATCCTCCGTTGGCTCGGCCTCGAGAGCCTCTCGGCAACGTTTGTCATTGCTATTCCCCAGTCCTAGGCTGCAGGACTCCGACTCCAACGGTACGGTACTGAGTCGGCGGTGCTCTAACTCGCAACTTCCGGGCCAAGTCCTACCGCGGGGCGCCATGCGAGGCGATCCGATAAAAGGCCTTCGAATTTCGCGTCTTGAACGACGAGACCCCATCATCCTTTTCGACTGATCGTGGGGCGTGTGATGCCCGATTGACAAGTACCGTTGGTATTTCGACGCTTGGCTCACATGTACGATGGACTCACGCGCGTGGATCGACATACGAACTGCGGGGTGTGTCGCCATGAAGGCAGATATCTAGGGCGTCAGCGAGTACCTTCGTGTCATGCTCCCAGTTATACCTGCTGAGGACCGCACGGCGTCCATTGTCCCCCATCTTCTTTCTCGTCTCGGCATGCTTCGACAGATGCACGAGCGAAGTCACCAGGTCGTCTGGGCGCTCGTACACGACGCCGCAGCCTTCGGCTTCGAGGATTCGACGCACCGGCCGCATGTTCGACGCGACGACAGGCTTGGCATAGGCCATGTAGTCGAAGAGTTTGTTCGGGAGCGTCGTCAGTGTATGTGAGCAAACCCGATGGGGGATGATTCCGACGTCGCCCTGGGCGATATACCGTCCGACCTCGCATCGATCGACCCAGCCGACAAATGCCACGTGATCGTCGATTCGTAACTCCCGAGCGAGACGTTTGAGAGCAGTCAGATCTCCTCCCTGGTTGCCGATGACCTGAAAGCGAAAGCCTTGGATGAGGTCTGTGACCGTCGGAATGACGTCGAGCACCTGTTCCAATCCGCGCCCGGGATCGATGCCGCCGACATAGACGGCAGTAAATCCCGGACGCCCCGAGTGGTGTGTTGTCGAGACAGAGCTGGAGGCGATATCTATTTCTCGTCGTAGCCGCGGGGTGTTCATTAACACGCTGACACGATGAGGCGCCACTCCGAGGTCGAGGAGTCGCTGTCTGTTTTCCTCCGTCACGACAAACACGTGATGGCAGTGCTTGAGAACCGTCTTCTCGACTGCTCGCGCCGCCCAGGCGTTCCTGATAAAGAGATCTGCGAGCTTGAAGCGTCCGTATTGTCGAATGTATCGCAGCATCGCTGGGTAGTTCTCGGCCATATCGAAGAGCACAGGGACGCCGTAGCGCCGTCCAATGACAATCGCGCTAAGCGCCAGGGGCAGGTCACGCACGATGATTACGTCCGACCGCTGACCGCGGACAACGCGCGATATGCGCGCAAGCCACCGTGGATTGAAGAACGCGGGGAAGCTTGTCACGGCATTGAATCGTCTCCCCGGCAGTGGGTGCAGTCTGTGGATCGTCAGGCCGCGGCCGACCTCGACGGGCGGCCTTCGCATGACATTGCGACAGACCAGCTGGACGTTGTGCCCATGGTCGATGAGCGCGTCGAGAATTTTCTCGACTCTGACATCCCAAGGGTAATCTCCATCGTAGATCTTGCAGATGTTCAAGGCTTCTAGCGAGTAGGTCGGTCGCGGAGTATCGGCTCCAGTGAGCCGGCGATTTGGGTGAAGTGGGTGCGAATATGGGGATTCCGGTTCTGAGCACGGTCGAGTGTCACCGTGTCTGGGATACCGAAGTCGCTGAGAATACGTTCGACGATTCGCTGGCTGGCGTGACCATCACCAAATGGATTCTGGACGCGACTCATCGTGTCGTATTCGTTTTGGTCGTGCAGTAGTCGCTGGACGTTCGCGACGATGCTGTCCGTATTCGTTCCAACTAGACGAGCGGTCCCGGCTTGAATGGCTTCGGGGCGTTCGGTGCATTCGCGTAGAACGAGCACCGGTTTTCCTAACGAGGGTGCCTCCTCTTGAATCCCGCCCGAGTCGGTGAGTATCAAATACGACCGTGCGAGCAACTGAACAAACGCCGGATAGTCGAGTGGGTCCATGACCGTGATACGTTGATGGCCTTCTAGCAACTCGACTACCGGCCCGCGGATATTCGGGTTTAGGTGAACGGGGTACACGACGTGGACGTCTGGATTCAGGGCTGCCACGGTTAGCAGTGCCCGACAGATCGCTTTGATGTTGAGACCAAAGTTCTCGCGTCTATGGGCCGTCACAAGGATGATGCGCTGGCCGACCAGGCGCTCTTCCAGGGAATCGAGGCGCGGACACCGCTTCGCTGAGGCCTGAGCGGTTTTCATCGTCATGAACAGGGCGTCGATGCCGGTGTTGCCCGTGACGACGATCCTTGCTGGCGAGACGCCCTCGCGTAGGAGATGATCCTTGGCACCCTCTGTGGGCGAAAAGTGGTAATCCGCCAGAGACGCGATTAACCTTCGGTTCATCTCTTCCGGGAAGGGGCCATATTTATCGCCAGTCCGCAGACCCGCCTCGACATGCCCAATCTTCCGCTTCTGATAGAACGCGGCCAGCGCGGCGGCCAAAGCCGTCGTCGTGTCCCCCTGCACGAGCAGTACGTCTGGATCGGAATTCCTTATCACGGGCTCCAGTCGTCTCAGCACCCGCGTCGTGACGTCGGTGAGGGAGTGCCCGCGCGTCATGACGTCGAGGTCGTACTGGGCCTGTATCTCGAAGAACTGCAATACAGGTGTGAGCATCTCGCGGTGCTGTGACGTCACGCAGACGAGCGACGTACAGCAATGGCGGTAGGCACGCAGCCGATCGATAACGGGCGCGAGCTTGATCGCTTCTGGTCTTGTTCCGAGAATCGTGAGGATCCGTAGCATGTATCAGGGAGTCGCGACGGCGAGGAGCTGCTTGTAGAGACTATGAGTCTTCTCGGCCTGATGGGTAGTCGTGAAGCGGTCTACGGCTCGGCTGTGAGCATTAATAGCGATGCGCTTCGCTTCGTCGCGGCGCTCGATCGCTTGAATAATCTTCTCGGCGAGCGCCTGCGAATTTCTGGCCGGCGCGAGAAGCCCCGTCTCGCCTTCGATAATGAGCTCGGGGATGCCGCCGACAGCCGTGGCAACGATGGGCTTTTCTAGCAGCATCACCTCGAGCAGCACTGTCGGGAGACCCTCGTGAAGGGAAGGCAAGACGAAGACGTCCATCGCATTGATGAGGTCGTAAACGTCCTGACGGTAGCCCGTAAAGATGACGGGCGCGGTCAACTGGAACAGTGCGACGGATTTCTCGAGGTCGGCGCGGGCGTGGCCATCCCCGACGATCAAATACGTAAGCGGCACGGGGAGCGATTCATCGTTGATGATCCTCGCCGCCTGGATCAAGTACTCGATACCCTTGACCGGCACCAGTCTGGCCACGGTTCCGATCACAACCGCGTCAGCGCCAATGCCGAGGCGCGCGCGCACGGCGGCCGCCTCGAGGCACGGCCGCACGCGTTCCGGATCGACGCCGTTGTGGATGGTCGCGACGACGTCTCGGCTCGGCATCTTCGTCGCGACAGAACAGTGCAGGTCACGTGACACGACGATCACGCGATCGGCGAGGCGCATGACAAGCAGTTCCAAGTACCGAGATATCGCGCGTCGCCAGCGCTTGAGGCGTGGCAGAGGTTCAGCCAGGCCATGAATCGTCTGAATGGTGTGAGGAACGCCGGCGACCTGTGCTGCGAGTGCGCCGAGGATGTGTTGTTTGTACCCATGAGTGTGGACGATCGTTGGGCGGCGAGCCTTGAAGTGCCGAATTAGCCGACGGAGAATCTCGAGAGCATTCGCACGCGCTTCGTTGATTACGGTCGTCCTCACACCCGCCGCGCGCAATTCATCTGCGAGACGGCCGTCATTGAGCACGACGGCCTCGATCTCGAGATCTTGGACATGACGTAAGTGGGACAAGAGCGTGAGGATCTGCGCCTCGGCCCCCGCCCAGAGATCTCCGGACGCAAGGTGGCAGACGCGAAGCATAGGTTCAAGGGTTGCGAGACCGCGACGGGCGACACAAGAGCCGTGTCGCTGCCGGTCGGCACCTGTCCGGTAGCGGCGGGCAGTCACACGGGCACACCGGTGAGATTGATCTCGCGTGATGGGAGACCACCGTCGATCGCATGAAGTTGATAAAGAAAGATGCCCGTCTCCAGCGGATAAACTCTCGTGTCGCGGATCATGTACCGCGCGCTGAACCAGTCGCGCCAGAACGCCGACGATTCATGCGAGACGACGAGCCACACTCTCGAGTGCCCATCGAGCTGTTTCGCGACCTGGGCCAATGCCTCGCGACTCGGAAGAGGAAGGCTGTACCTCACCACTCGACCGCGATAATAATAATCAAAGCAGGACTTGACGAATCCTGCGTCGAAAAGGATGACGTCGCCAGCCTCCGCCTGCGCCTCCACGTACGAGGCGACATAGCGCCATTGTTCCTTACCGAAGCGCGGGCTAAAAAAATAGTTGTAAAGCGACACGATGAACACGGCGAAGACGAGCGCGGTGGCCGCGGTTCGGACCCACGCCAAGCGAGGCTGCGAAAGTCCTAAGGCGACGAATATCAGATACGCTGGCGCCGAAACGATCAAGTAGCGTTCGCTGATCATCGGCGTCCGGAGCAGCGAGAACGCCAGCGCCGCGCCACCGGGCAGGAGTAGCAAGCTCAACAGGATCCTCGCCGCTGTCGGGCGCGTGTGCCGGGCGGCTTTGACTCCCGCAACCATCGCAGGAGTGAAGATCACGAAGACGCACCCGATGAGAACGCTATTGGTCTTCACGGCCTCGACCAAGTTCGCCTTCATGTGATAATCGATTGGAAACAGTGAGTAGCCTGCACTGAAGCGAAACAGGGCGTATGGAATGATCGAGAGCACATGCGTCCTGAACACCTGTCCAGCGCTTGTCGCGAGGTGCACGACGACGACCATCCAAGGCAGATATGCTAAGGCGATAAAGGCTTGCACAAGGACCCACTTCGTACGTCGACGACGGTCGCGGAGCGACGTCAGGGCGAAGACGTTTTCCGCGGCGAGTACGAGAAGTGCATAGTAATGCGTATAGATGGCCGCGACGGTGAGGACAACAAATGCGAACCACCATCGTTTCGCGTCGGAGGCGAACGCCCTGATACAGCAGTACGTCGCGAGGACCGTGAGCAGCACCAGGAGGCTGTACATACGGGCCTCTTGTGCGTAGTAGATGTGGAACGGTGAAAAGCTAAAGAGCGCTGCCGAGAGGAGTGCAGCCGTCCGTCCGAGGAGAGTGTCCGCCAGGAGGTAGGTCGCCCAGATCGCGCCGATGCCGCACATCGCGGAGAACGACCGTAGGATGAATTCGCTGGTTCCAAAGTAAGTCCAGAAATGGAGCACGATGTAATACAAGGGCGGAGTATGTGAGTCGCCTGCGTGCCCTCCGAGAAGCGACGTCACGCTGGCGGCGGCGACCTCCAGACTGTAGATCTCGTCGACCCAGAGACTTTGCTTGCTCAACGCGGCGAATCTCAATACCGAACCCGAGAGCAGCAAGAGGCCCAAGATCGCCCACGCGGGGCAGCGCCCTATCGTTATACGGGCTGTCGCCGTGTGGCGGCCAACGCTCGACTCGAACATCACGACTTCGGCGAATGACGCGCTGCGGTCGACGAGAGCGAGGCGTGCGACCCTGTGAGCGTCTCTGACGTCATGCGAGCCACGGTAACTTCAGGCGCCCCCGCCGACGTGAGAGTTCGGTGGAGCCATCGAATACGGGAGATGTCCCTGAGCATCCGGATCGAGTCGGTCACGATGTTGACTTTGGAACCCGGTTGCGCAACCCAATTGACGGGGATCTCGACCACCGCCAGCGCCAACTGACGCGCAATGAAGAGAATCTCGACGTCGAAGGCAAACCCGACCAGTTTCTGGCGCGAAAACACGGCCATGGCCGCGTCGCGACGAAACATCTTGAAGCCGCATTGCGTGTCGGCGATACCCTCAACGGCCAGGAGGTTGACAAACAAGGCAAAGACTCGCCCGATGAGACGCCGGTGCAGGGATGTCCGGACGTCGACCTCGCCGGGGCGTTGTGCCACTCTCGACCCGATCGCCACGTCGTAACCTCGGTCGATGGCCCCTAGGAGCTTCGGGATTTCGTCGAGCGGCGTGGCGCCGTCGGCGTCCATAAATAGCGCAACGTGGCCCCTGGCGTTGAGCATGCCCATGCGGACCGTGGCTCCTTTCCCCGCATGTGGACACGCGAGAGCGCGGATGCGGCGGTCGCTTTCTTCGAAGAGTCGGGCGAGCGAGAGCGTCTCATCGTGGCTGCCGTCGTCGACGACGATGATCTCAAAACTGAGGTGCCGCCCTGTACACCAGCGCATCGTCTCGAGGACCGTTCGAGGAAGCCTCGCTTGCTCGTTGTACGCCGGAATGATGATGGAGAGTTGAACGTCGCGGGGCGACGCCGGCCTCAGTCGCATCGATCGTCCGAGGCGATCGAGTTCCGAACGAGTCGTCTCGACGACGTCGGACCCCCGCGGCGTCAGATGATCCGTCGACACCGCCGGCCCGCCCTTCGGCTGGGCCAGTGAGATCTTATGAAAGCGCCCCGCGAGATAAATGGCTGCGCCGGAGATCGTGGTGAAGAAATACTGCGTTCCGTGTTGCAGAAGCACCATGGCCAGCGCCGCGGAGTGCGGAATCCCGCAATTGATGAGAGACACCGTCGTCGCGGCCTCGACGGTTCCGACGCCGCCCATCGTTAGCGGAAACAGCGAGGCGAAATTGGCCACGACGAGGAATATCGTCGCCGCGCCGAAATCCATCCGGGGCCAGAGCGCTAAGCCGATGAAATAACAACACCCGATTTCAATGCCCCAAATGACGAAGGTACTAGCGATCGCCGCCATCATGCGGGGCAACGTACGCAATGAGAGCAGGCCGTCCAGGAAATAGTTGAGCTTCTCGCCGGCAAAAGCGGTCACGTGCCCAGGGAAGCGTTGATTCGCACGCAAAATGGCGGCGCGAATCGATTGCTGAAGCCAGATGCCAGCGAGGAGCGCAGTGGTCAGGATCGCGAAAGCGAGCGAAACGGTAAGGAGCGCCCACTTGAACCAGGAATCGAGAGGAACGAGAAGGATGCCAAGCACGCCGAATATGCCGAGCGTCATCCCGTCGAGGACGCGCTCCGCGACAATGGAAGCCAACGCCGTCGTTCGCCCGCGACCGTCACTGGTCTTTGCCGCGGCGCAATGCGCGCGCAGGAGCTCGCCCAGGCGAGCCGGGAGGACGTTGTTCCCCATGAACCCGATAAGGATCAGCCGGATCGAGTCCCCGTAACTCAGGCTGCGCTCCCAAATCGTCCATCGTGCGCCACGGATGGCGTACGCGAGGATCATGAGCGCGACGCCGAGCACCAGCAATCCCGGCTGGGCCTCTCGCAGGGTGTTCACGGATTGTTCGCCGTCGAAGCGTTGAAGGACGATGGTCAGAATGAGAGCGCTGATAGCCAGCGACAGGCACAATTCTCCGAGACGCTTCATCTTCTCAATCCTCGGTTGCGGTGAGACGCTCGGTTCGTCGACGAACCGCATCAGGACATGACGGACAGGCTCCGACGAGGCCGAAGCTAACCATGGTGTCGCACGCGGTAGATCACGGCACCGCCGCGGCCGTAGACCGGCTCGAAATACGCTGGTGCCGTCGCGAACTTATCGAGGGCTTCCGGTGTCGCCTTCTCGCGTGCCTCTCGCCCGATGAAAAGGTAAGCGATGCCGTATCGGATCGCGATGGCATGCGCCATGGCGGCGTCGCGACCCAAGAAGAGCGTGCGGTAGATGGCCTTATGCCGCTCGAGGACGCGTGGCTCGCCGATTTGATAGTTTGATGCATGGACCCAATCGCCCAAGGCGGTTCGGTGTTCACCGAGCGCGACCACGCCGGGAATCGCTCCGGGAAGTTCTTGCACGAGCGCCTCCCGGGCGACGTGGCGCTTCATCCATTCGTACGCCGCTGCATCATCGGCACTGACGTAGAACACTTGATCGGGAACCGGACCGAATCCGCTGATACGGCTCACGTCGGTTACGACGCTCGGGAGTGCGGCGGCGACGCCGAGCAGTAAGAGGCGCCGAAGCCAGGGACGGCCGTGCTCGATGACGCCTGCAATCGCGCTCCCCGCGAGCGCCGCGAGAGGCACCCGCAGCACGAGTCCCGCTTTGCGGAAGACCTGGGTGCCGACCTCGACATGTGTGACGAAAAACATGGCGAAGACACACACCGTCGTCAACACGAGAAACGATCGCGTCGGCTCAGCAATTCTCCGGCCCTGGCGAACCGCGGAGATCACTCCCGCAAGCCCGGCGACGGCGAGCGCGCCATAATCCGCCAAGAAATAGAAGGGCGCCAATGCGATGAGCGTCGTGTAAGGTTTCAGGAGGAGCGTCTTCTGTCCCGGTTCGACCATGTGCAGATAGACCATCATCAGCAGCACCGGGCTCGCGGCCACACCGACCAGCACAAACGACGTCGTCGCACGCTTCGACTCCGCCGGGTGGTGCGCGATGGCGACGATCCCCGCGATGGCCCAGGTAGTCGCAACGAGCAGGCCGATGAAGGTATCCGTCGCCAGAGTCCAGCCCAGGAGCAGCCCCTGAATGACGGCAATTCTTTTCAGCATTCCCGGAAAACCGTGCCGCACGATGAGAACGACCTGGACGGCCAGCAACGCCATGGCGACAGTGCTGTGTGGCTCGACGAGGAAACTCCTGAACAATCCATGCGAGTAGCCGGTGTACGCACCCCCCCAGTCGTCGGTGAACAGGTAGTTGAGCAGTCCACCTGAGCCGTGTCCGGGAACGCTCGTAATCAGCCAGCGCGCGAGCACGACGACGTCGCTATAGCCGGCGGCCAGGACAGAGAGTGTCATGAGCACGCACAGCACTCGGCGGTCGGAGACGACGGTACGCAACGCGACGAGAATCGCGAGTACGGCGAGAGCGCTATATGTGAGAGCGGCCAGCACGATGATGTCTCTCGGCGTCGAGCTGTGCCCGCCCACGGCGTACCCGAAGGCGGGGAGAACGTGAGCCCACCAGAAGTAGTGAAGCACTTCACCGGAGAAATAAGGATTCTGTGGCGGGATGGCCCTCGTCAGCTCCGACGCCGTTACCATATGATGAAGGAGGTCGGTCTTATGAAGGTTGCTGAAGCGGATGCCACGCTCAGTCTGTTGAGCAAAGTTCGCATAGGAGATACTTAACGCGAGACTCACAGCGACCACGAAGACGGAGCCGATCGCGACGATGGGGCCGCGTGGGCGTGCGACATGGGGCATCGATCGCGCGCGCCGGCTGTTCACGACAGCGAGGCCAGTACTGACGGCTCCTAGAATCACCGCGACGGCGACCGGTCTGAATCCGCAGGCGAGGGTGACGAGCACGGTAATCGTCGTGCTAAATCCCAACCCGATGACGGCGCCGATCGTGCAGAACTCCGCAAATTCTGGTCGCACCGTGCTCGTCGGCTCGATGAGTCTCCAGAGGCACAAACCAGGCGTGACAAATAATGCCAGGGACAGGACAACGATCAGTGTGCTCAGTACACCACCCAGCCAGACCATGATGGCCGCCATGACGCCGACGGCCGACACGGCCACGAGGACCGCGGACGCGGACTGACGCAGGGCAGTGGAGCGACCGAGCTCGACTCCTGCGAACTCTACACGGAGGAGGTCATCGTTCATCGGCTCTTGGTTGAGTGTTTCGGCTAACGAGCGGGACGAGGGCCCGCCGCACCAAGAGAGACGGTGTCGAGTTCCTCGAGAACGGTTTGCTTCAGTGCGTCCATGAACGCGAGCAGCACCCACAAATTCGGATAGTAGAGAGTCGAGACGAAGACGGACGCCACCAGAAAGCCGAGCAGACTTCCTTCGAATCCGAAACTAAGCCACGTAAAGAACCTGTCGGGCTCTGTGGGCGAGATGGCATCCCGCCGATCGCGCCGGCGGACGAGGGCTAGCCCGCGACTAGCCCGTGCCACCATCGTGCTCACGATGGCAAGACCGAGGATCCCGAGTTCTGGCAAAAGCGTAAAGTACAAGGAATGTGCGGCGCGTCCGGCGATCGACCTGTCAAACCACCGCATGTCTCCCTCGTATTCCGCGAATCGGAACGGGAAATTCCCTGGACCAACGCCCAAGATCGGATTGGCCAGGAACATCTTCCAGCCAACCTTCCATTCGTACAGCCGCCCTGCTCCCGTGTCGTCTCCCTCGCCTCGCCACAGGATCGTTTCCATCTTTTTCCAATAGCCGTCAGGCGCACACACCACGACCAGCATTCCAAAGACGACCAGAATCACTAACGCGAGCACCTTTCGTGGTGATCGCAGCGCACAGTACAGCGAAACGGCGAGCAGGCCGAGTAGCCCTCCACGGGACATCGTGCGCGGTATCGCGGCAATGACGAAGACCAGCATTGCCGTCAACAGGAGTCGCTGGCGCGTACTCGTCTGTCGGCTGATTGCGAGGAAGGTGGCGATGGGCACGATCGCGTCCAGGGTCAGGGCAACGTCGTTTTCGTCGCCGAGGAATCCTCCAACACCCTGACCCGAATGAAGATTGGCGTGAAACGCGAGAATTGCATGGATCCCTACCCAGATCAACGCGGCCGAGCGCTGCTTCTCGCGCGTGTTCACGAACGCGAGAATGCCGAGGCAGACCACGAAGGTCTGCATCATCGCAAAGGTGCTCCAAAACGCCCAGTGATTGTTCACGGCGATCGGAATGTGAAGGACCATCAGAACCAGCAGCAACTGGAACGGTCGGGTACGCGGGAGTACCGACGTCAGGCGTCCAGAATAGAGCAGCGTCGCCGCTAACAGCGCCGCCGCCACGGCCGACGGGCGCAGAACGCCGAGCGCCGGCAGCAGGTCTTGCGGCCGTCCGAACTCGAGCAGCAAATACAGCATCACCAATCGGAACCCAACGGTGTCGCTGCCACGGTCGGCTTGCTCGGCCGGCGCCGTTGGGTGCCCATTCGCGAGCGACGCTGGAAACTCGGGAGCGATCACCGAGCCGTGATCTTCCAATGCTCTTGCCACGCGCTGAGTAGGGCCGCGGCCCACAGTCCAAGCGCATCAGCACCGTCGCCCGCCCGGAATCGAGCCCATGCCTTCTGCAGCGGTTCCGCCCGCAGGAGACCCTGCCGGATGAGCCTGGACTCATCCAGGAGGTCGCCCGCCCAGTCGTGAAGAGGTCCGCGAAGCCATGTCGTGATCGGTACGCTGAAGCCGACCTTTTCTCGGTCGACGAGCTCGCGCGGTACACGCCGGTAGAGGGCTCTCCGGAGAATCCACTTGCCCTGTCGACCGCGTGCCTTGAGGAGAGACGGCAATTTCCAACTGAACTCGACGAGACGGTGATCGAGCAACGGGACCCGCACCTCGAGGCTCACTGACATGCTCGCGCGGTCGACCTTGGCGAGGAGGTCATCGGGCAAGTAGCTCGCCTGATCGGCGAGCATCATGCGGTCGATCAATTCGAGCCATCCATCGGCTTCGGCGAACACTTCATCGCTCATGACTGGTCGCTCGTGACCACCAGTCACCAACGCGGAGGGGTCGCACCATGCCGACAACATCGCACGATAACCGTCGGCAACGGCACGGCTCTCGAGCACGCGGCCGATCTTTCGCACTTTGGTACCGGAGACGCGGGTCTGGGCCCATTGCGGAAGCACTGGCGCCATCGCGCGATGCAGGCGTTCCCAATCTTCGGCTGAGACGCGTTGGATACCTGCGGCCACGAGACGGCGGATCACCGACGGCCAGCGACGGGCGCGGGTGATTAACTCGGCACCGGCGATGTAACGGTTATAGCCGCCCAGAAGCTCGTCACCGCCATCACCGGTCAGTGCCACCGTCACCTGTCGTCGCGCGAGCCGGCAAACGAAGTACGTCGGAATGTACGACGGATCCGCAAGCGGCTCGTCGAGCATTCCTGGAAGGTCGGGCACCAGGCCAAGTGCGTCGCGGCCATCGACGTGCAGTTCGGTATGATTCGTGCCGAGATACCGAGCGAGCGCCCGTGCATGCGACGATTCGTCGTGCTCAGGTTGATCAAAGCCAATCGTGAACGTCCGAACCGGGTCGGTCGACGCGGCCTGCATCACGGCGGCGACCGTCGATGAGTCGATACCCCCCGATAACAGGACTCCGATCGGGACATCCGCTTCCATTCGGATCCGCACCGCGTCCGTCAGGAGACGATCGAACTCGTCGAGCGCCTCTTCTTCGCTCACGTCGATCTTTGTCTGTGTGCCTGCGAGCGCCACCTCGCCGATCGACCAGTAGGCTCGTGACGGCGGCAGGGGGTCCGTGGGCTGGCGGATCGTGAGGAGATGGCCCGGCAGTAGTTTTCGCGTGTGCCGAAGGATCGTCGCCGGGGCCGGCACGTAGAGATACCGCAAATACGCGGTGACGGCCGCAAAGTCGAGTTCGGTATTGAAGCGAGGTCCAGCCCGTAACGCTCTGAGTTCCGAGGCGAAACTGACGTAGCCGGGTTCAGAGTAGACGAACAGTGGTTTGATGCCGAGCCGGTCGCGCAGCAGCGTGAGTTCCTCACGCTCGGCATCCCAGACGGCAATCGCGAACATGCCAACGAATCGCTTGACGGCTGGTTCGATCCCCCACCGATCAAATGCCGCCAGGATGACCTCGCTGTCGGAGTGGCCACGGAACGTCGCCCCGGCGGCCGTCAATTCTCGCCGCAAGTCGCGGTGATTGAAGACCTCGCCGTTGAAGATCAGCGTGTAGCGCCCGCTCGGCGAGCGCATCGGTTGGTGGCCGTTGGGTGAGAGATCGATGATCGCAAGCCGGCGGAAACCGAACGCGATACCCGTCCGGGCATCCGCCCACTCTCCCGCATCGTCCGGCCCGCGGTGAGCCAGGGGCGCGGCCATGCGCTCTGCGCAACGGAGGAGTTCGGGGTGTTCGAGCCCGCTCTTCTGAAGGAAGCCCGCGATTCCACACATGGCGGCTACCCGACGACACTACGCGACTCGCGGCGGCGATTCGCGTTCAGCGGACGGGACATCGTGAACAACGAGCGAACGTTCGTCATCGACTCGCGGCGAGCACGCCGTGGAGCACTCGAACGATCCGCTGTGAAGCCTTGCCGTCCCATAAGTACGGCCGCGACGCCGCGCGTCCTCCTCCGTCCAGAACGCGACGCGCCTGTGCGACGATTTTCTCCGGCGTTGTGCCGACCACGTGGTTGGTTCCGCACGTGACGGTGATGGGACGCTCGGTCTGCTCTCGCAGTGTGAGGCACGGGACGCCGAGGGCTGTCGTTTCTTCCTGGAGCCCTCCGGAATCGGTGAGCACGATGCGGGCTCGCGCGACCAGCGCCAGGAAATCGAAATACCCCAACGGCTCGATCAGCCGAAGAGCCGACCGCGTCCGATCGGCGTTGGTCCCGCACGCTGAGATGGTGGCTCCGTTCATGCTCTCGAGCCGTAGTCGTGTTCGCGGGTGAACGGGAAAGATAAGCGGGATCGCGGCGCTCACGTCGCGCAACGCCGTGATGAGTCGCTCCAGGACCGGGCCGTCATCGACATTCGATGGACGATGAAGTGTCACGACGCCGTAGGTTCCTGGAGCGACGCTGAGGCGCTCATGAACCGGCGACGCTTGCCAGAGGGGTCGGTATTGCTCGAGGGAATCGATCATGACGTTGCCGACGAGATAGATTCGCCCTGCGTCGACGCCTTCCCGCAGCAGATTGTCGCGTCCACTGTCCTCGGTGGCAAAGAGATAGTCAGCGATCGCATCGGTCACGATCCGATTGATCTCTTCGGGCATCGTACGATCGAAACTGCGCAACCCCGACTCGACATGCGCGACGGGGATGTGCATCTTGACCGCGGTGAGCGCGGCGGCCATCGTCGAATTGACGTCGCCCACGACGACCACCATGTCGGGTCGTTGCTCCGCGAATGCTGGCTCGAGACGTTTCATCACGTCGGCTGTCTGCTGCGCATGCGATCCCGAGCCGACGTTCAGTGAAACATCTGGCGTGGGCAGCTCAAGGTCCTGAAAGAATCGCCCCGCCATCGAAAGATCGTAGTGTTGACCGGTATGAATCAGGATCGGCACGATGTCGGGATACGCTCGCATCTCGCGAATGAGCGGCGCCGCCTTCATGAAATTAGGGCGCGCTCCGACAACACAGGCGAGCTTTACGCCGGCGCGTCCCGCAGTTGGACACATTACGAGCGGCTCTTCGGCGTGTGTGGGAGCGACGCATTCTCACGCATCGCGGGCGACCGACGAGCGGATCTCGAGGATACGGCGAACCCCGCGATCGATTTGCTCGAAGCATGCCGCGAAGACCTCGGGCGGGCGCCGTAGCGGATCGGCGACGTCCACAGGGTCGCTGCCGGTCAAGCAGCCGAAGAGGTAGATCTTGGGTAAATACTCCGGAAACCGTCGCTGAAGGTCGACGATGTGGTCGACCTCCATGACGAGGAGGATGTCCGCTTCTTCGAGATCGCTCCGATCCAGTGAATGCGTCCGATGCGCCCTCAAGTCGACGCCGAATCTCTGCGCACAGAGGATGGCGGTGGCGTCGGCCGGGTTGCCCGGCGTTGTGGCGAGGCCCGCCGAACGGACGTGCACATCGGCGCGGGCAGTGAGACGCGAGCGAAGGAGTTGCGCGGCGAAGGCGCTGCGGATGATGTTGCCGAGGCAGACGAAGACGATCGTCCGGGCCCGTTCGATTCGCGTCCTCAACTGGTCCGGATGACGTGCCGCCAATCGCATGCGCCGACGATGGCGGAACCGGGCCAGTCGCCGGCCGACACCGCGCCAGAGATGGACGGTCACCGCCCGAACCGGCCGGCTGGCGGCGGCGCTCGAAGTCGTGATGTTCATCGCGCCGAACTCTTGCGCGTGTTCGAGGGTCGTGCGGCGGGTGTGAATCCGTGGCGTTTCGATGGCTCCCAGACGACTTGCTGTCGACCGAGCAGATACTTGCCCCAGGCAATCAGCATGGTGCCTTGAACCATGCTGAAGTAGGACGCAACTCGCACGAATGGTGCGCGCTGCAGGCGCGGCACGAGGGCGCCCGCGCCTCCGAGGAGATACACGGCTAGCTGCGCCTGGAATAAGATGTTGAATGGTGTGTCACTGCGGAGGACCGCACTCGTGATGAGGGCGATTAGCAGTAAGAAGGGCGCGAGGAATCTCAGGAGCTTGTGGCTTGCGAACTGGAACGCGAAGCGTCCGTGCTTGATGGGATTCAGCAGGTCCCGGTTTGCGACCAGCACGGTGATCCCCCGAAGAAATGTCCGCACCTTGCGGCGGGCTTCGGCGTGGGGCGAGGCGACCGCGACAAAGCGTGCGCGCGCCGACGGTTCCGCGACCGCCCGGTAGTTGCGGCGCGCGGCGTGGAGGGCCGCCAGGAAATCGCTTGCCAGCGTCGAGGGCCATGTTCGGCATAAGTCGCGTCGGATCCCGAAGCATGAGCCACTCAAGCCCACCAGAGAGTAAAACCGGCTCTCGAGCCGGCGCACCCACATCTCGTATCTGACGTAGAGGCCTTCGCCGGTCGGATTGCCGTCGGCGTCGACGAGACAATCCTCCGTGCTGACCGCACCGATCGTCGGATCGGAGAAATGTCTGACGAGTCGTCGAAGTGCAACCGGCTCGAGGTTCGTCGCAACATCGGTGAAGACGAGGATGTCACCCTTGGCCACCAGGATCGCGAGCGCCTGGACGTACTCCTTTCCGCCTCGGTGGGATGCCCGCACCAACGAGACGCCGCGCGACGAATACTCCCGGACGATGTCGTCTGTTCCGTCGTCCGAGGCGTCCGACGCGACGATCACTTCACGCAGCCTTGGCGGATAATCGAGGTCGAGGGTATTGGCGATCTTCTGGCGGATCTTGTCGGCTTCGTTCCGAGCCGCGATCACAATCGACACCGAGGAAAGCATTTCGGCCCTGGGCAGCGCGCGACGGGCCGCCCTGGTAAACACCCACAGGATGAGTGGGTAACCGACGTACGTATAGGCGACCAGCGCGACCGACAGCCAGAAGACGATTGTCACGCGCGCCTGTCGGTCACCGCAGCGTACAGCTGCTCGTAGGCGTCGACCATCCGTGTCAGGGAAAAGCGGCCGCGGACAGTGTCGCTGGCGGAAGCGCCGATCCCGCGAGCGGTGAGAGGGTCATCGAAGAGCGAAACGACGCACTCGGTGATGACGCGGCTGTCACCGGGTGGTACGAGCAGTCCGTTGGTCCCATGCTCGATGACTTCTTCCACGCCGCCAACGCGCGTCGCGACGACTGGAACACCGGCCGCCATGGCTTCGAGAAGTGCGAGCGGCATGCCTTCTGAGAGCGACGGCAGCACGAACACGTCGCAAACCGCCAGAAGCTGGCGAACGTCGTCGCGATGGCCGAGAAAGCGAACGTGACGCTCGATCCCGAGGCGCTCCGCCTGGGCTTCGAGCTCCGCCCGCAAACCGCCGCGGCCGATGATGAGAAAGACCGTGCTGGGCCAGCGTCGCAGCACGTCGCGGGCTGCGTCGAGCAGATAGCGGTGTCCCTTGACCGCATAGAGACTGCCGACCGTACAGACCACTCGCTGTTCGCCGAGGCCGAGGGCGGCGCGCAGCGGTGACGGCGCGCGCGAGAGGGAGTCGTCCGGGTCGATCGGTACACCGTTCGGGATCACATGAATGCGCGCCGGACTGATTCCAACGCGCTCCGCGAGAAAGCGCTTCGTGTTCTCTGATACCGTCACGAGGCGCGCCGCCCATCGCCCGACCGCCCGATAGGCGAGGCGACGCCGCACGCGATCCGCGTAGTAGTTCTTCCCATGAACCGTCGCCACCAGTGGGACGCCTGTGATCTCGGAGGCCACCAAGCCCACGACGTTCATGAAGAACTCATGTCCGTGAATGATAGCCACGCTTCGGCGGCGAATGAGTCGGACGAGATCCCAGACCGTGTCCGAAAAGCCGTGGACTTTGTGGCGTAACATCGTCACCGGAATGCCGCACTCTCGAAGCGTCGTACCGAGGGATGTGTCGCGGATCAACGCGGCCTCCGCGCGGTAGCCGTTCCGGAGACCGGATGCCAGGTGCACCAGCATTCGTTCGGCGCCGCCGGGTCCTCCGGTCTCGATGACGTGCAGGACCATCTTCGATCCGACGCTCGTGGCGCGCTCGATGCGCGAGACTACTCGCGTATCCACGTCAACGTCGTTCGAGTCGCCGCCTAAGGCGCCGCGCGGCTCCGGCGACTGCGGCGGTCGTGTATTGAACGAGCTCCAGACATGCGGGAACGGGATCATCGGGGCGAAGTACTTCGCCGCGCGTTCGTGGACCGGCGGACCGTGCGAACTCCGTCAATGCACCAATACGCCCCATGAGACCGGTGTGTTCCCGCAGACGCAGCAACAGCCAGTCGATGTCACCGAGCCACCATCGCAGACGACGGCCGATGTGATAGGTCAGGATCGGCTCGACATCGCCCTCCGTCGCCAATCGGTACAGCAGGTAGGGGAAGTCGACGCCGGCGTCGACGGCAAGCTGTAGGGAACCCCAGAAGCGCCCGTTGATCTCGAGGAGCTTCGTGGTCCCGTCGCGAATGTCGCGCTTGAATTCGACCATGGCCACGCCATGCCACTTCAGGCCGTGAAGGATCCTCTCGGCATAGCCGAGGAGTTCCGGCTCGAGTTCGACGCTCTCTGAAAGGACCGACACCCCGCCCCCCGGCGGCTTCTCTCGAAGCCGCCGGTGAGCGAACGCGACTCGGAGCTGCCCGCGGTTCATGAGGAGGAAGACGCCTCGGCCCTCACCCGGAACGAATTCCTGCACGAGGGGGAAGGGAGCGATCGCCTGCGCCGCACGGCACGCTGCCTCGAGTTCGGCCGCGGTGTGCACATAGGATACGGGGCTTCCGCTCTTCCACTGCCCGCCCGACAGGAACTTCGAGAAACGTGGCTTGACCACCGCGGGCAAGCCGACGCGCCGGATGACGCTTCTCGTATCGATGCTGTCTTGGACGACGACGGTCTTTGGTACGGGGATGCCGAGATCGACGGCGAGCGACATGACGGCGGCCTTGTCGTGGGCCAGTTGGATCGTGTCGACGTCCGGAAACGGAAGCGTTGTCGCGTCTTCGAGTTCCGGTCGCGCCTGCGCGACCATCGAGAGTGTGATGTCGTCGGCCGGTATCAGGACTCGATGGCCCCGTTGGCGTACTTCTGCCTGGATCGCGCGGACAAAGGCAGCGCCTGCGCGAGCCGGAGACGGTACACGGATCGACCGTTGACAATAACGCGACGCCGCGGCCAGGCCGCTGCGTTCGTCGGCGATTGTGACGTCGATACCACGTCGACCCAGACTTCGGGTGACCGCGAGCGCGCTTCGGCAGTTTCCCGGCGTGACGAGGACGCTCATGCCCGACCCTTTGGCGCGCGGTACAGCGCTAAACGCAGCAAGGCGGCGTCGAACGTCCGTCCGTCACTACACACGCCTTCGTGCATCCCGACGCGTTGCAGCACGCGCAGCCCTCGAGGCCGGATGCCGGCGATCGGCCGTCCGAGGCAAGCACTGCGGTACCCCGCTGCGGCAACCGACTGCAAGAGCGTCGCGTTCGCCGCTTCGTTGGGAAATGCGAAGTGGCGGACGTCACGCCCCACGTGGCGTTCGATGACCGCCTTGGAGCGCATGAGCTCGGTAGCGGCATCAGTGGAAGAGAGCCGGGTCAACATCCGGTGGCTGCAGCCGTGAGAACCGACTTCCAGTCCCAACGCGGCCATTTCGCGGAGCTGCGTCCAGTCGAGGAACGATCGTCTCGGGACGAAAGGCCGGTGTAGACCGACGACCTCAGCAAGAGCGCTAACAGCCTGTTCGATCGTGCTGTCGTCGCACGAGGCTTTGATGGTCTCGATGACACGATCCACGTCGTGCGCGGACCACGGACGCTCCAGCGCGGCTAACCGATGCAGTTCTCGCCAGACGGCAGTCGGCCAGCTCAAGGTCGTCCGACGCAGTTCTCGCCAGACGGGAGTCGGCCAGCTCAAGGCCGTCCGACTCAACGCACGCCACCAGTCGGTGCGCAGCAGAAGATAGACCAGTTCCGTATGCCAGAACGCGCGATCGGTGCCAATGAAATCTGTCGTCACGAATACCGTTGCTGGCACGCCGTGCTGCCGCAAGATGGGCAATGCGACGTCGTAATTGTCACGCCACCCATCGTCGAAGGTGACGACACAGCGCGGTCGCCGAGCGGGTTCAGCGACGTCGCTGTCCCCCGCAACATCACTGAGGGCGACGACGTCGAAATACTCGCGCAGGAACGCGAGCTGTTGGTCCAGTGTTTGCGCCGTCACCACCATCCCCGGCTGTGAGAATTCAAGCGTCTCATCCCATTCTTCGATCACGCGATGGTAGGCCAGAACGAGTGTGGCGCCGCGTTGGGCCCACGCTCGGACGCTCAGGTGCCACAGCGGACTGAGCCCGTGTGCAACCATACCCTTGGCGCAATGTCGCAGCCCGATGCTCATCGGCTCTCTCGAACCGTCGTGACCATCGTCGCGACATCTTGTGCCGTGACCGATGGGTGAGTCGGCAGTGTGAGGAGTCTCGTTGCGATGGAGTGCGCGGCAGGACATGGCTGGGGATTGGGTGCTAGATAGGCTGCGATTCCTGGGATGTCGTCGATGGCGGTCGGGTACGAGCAGCTGGCGCCGATTCCCGCGCGCCGCAATTGCGCGAGCAAACGCGCGCGATGCACTTCGTCGCGCGCCAGCAACGGAAAGCGCAGATAGACCGGCTCGGCGTCCTCGACGGGGCGAGGAATCTCAAGGCCTTCGATGCCCTCGAGCCCCGAGCGCAGTCGCGCGGCATGGTGCCGTCGCACTTGCGTGTACGCATCTAGGCGAGCGAGCAAGCACGCGAGGAGCCGCTTCTGGTATGCCGAGAGTCGCGTGATCGGGAAATCGGGGTCGAACCGCGACAGACCGAGTCCGAGGAAGGGAAGGCGATCGACGATCCAGTATCGCGATGATGGCAGCATTGCCGCGTAGATGACGGTGCCAGCCACCGTCGCGGCGATCGAGCGAGCCGGAGGCCACCCAAGCGCTGTCATTTCGCGATCGATCATCGCCGCGAGATTGTCCCAATTGGTGACAAGGACACCACCGCCCATCGTCGTGAGCGCCTTGCCGCGACCGAAACTGTAGAACCCGGCATCACCGAACGTGCCGCATGGCCTTCCTCGGTATGTCGCGCCGAGGCACTGCGCTGCGTCGTCGACGACGAATGCCCCCGCGCGGCGAGCGATCCGTTCAAGCTCCGAGAGATCGCCGGGAATCCCGAACAGCCCCGACGAGATCACGCAGAGCGCCGCCCGCAGGTCGAGCCGACTTAGCGCAGTGAGGTCGAGGTCGAACGTCTTCGGGTCGATGTCGCAGAGTCGGATAACGAGACCGGCGCGGGCGATGGCGGAGGCGACCGAGAAGCAAGTATATGCCGGTATCACCACTTCGCGCCGGTTCGACAGGTTCCGGAAGGCGCGTAGGAGGATACTTAGCGCTGCCCGGCCGGACGAAAGGAAATAGACGTTTCGGCTCCCCAGACGATTCCTGAGGCATTCGGCCGCCGGTGGGCAGGCGCTGACCGGAGCCACCATGGAGCGGACGACCGCGCCGAGGGGTACGGGCGCGCCGGCCGGCGGGACGACGCGCAGCCCGCTCATGGGCGAACCACCGCCACCGGTTGTGACGTCGACCTCGCCGCCACCGCCGCATCGAGCAGCGCCGCCAAGGTCCGCGTTTGCTCGAGCCGTGTCAGCGCACGTTGAATGCCGGCACTCGAATGGTGCTCGTGGCCGAGCGTGCCGCGCTCGAATCGTCGAAACATGTCGGCGAGATGGGCCTCGAGACGGCTGGCGTCGTCCGGGACGACCACCGTCGCGCGGTTCAGTCTCTTGGCGATATCCGTCGTCGCGCCATCGTCAGCGATGACAAGAATCGGCTTACCAACGGCGACGTAGTCGTAGAACTTTCCCGGAACTTGTAACGGTTGGCCCTGGGCGAACAAAACGAGGACATCCGAGCCATACAGAGCCTCGATACAACGCTCGTAGCTCACGGTCCCCTCGGCCGTCACGATGTCGCCGAGACCGAGTTCGGCACATCGCTCCCGCACGCCCGGCGACTCGCCCAAGAATCGAACGCGCACGCGATCACGAGGCAGCTGTCCGCGGCACACGAGGTCTGACAGCGAACGTAGAAACGCGTCCGGCGACCGGTGGTAGTAGATCGTCCCCGCGTGAGTGAGCGTGAATCGTCGCGCCTCCCGCGATGGGTTTTCAACCGACGGAGGCAGGATAAAGTCAGAGGGATCATAACCGTTGGGGATGACCTCGATCTTGCCGGCCGCCGCGGGACAGCGCTCTCGGAGGTTCGTCTGCAATCGTTCGGTGGTCACCACGACCTTGTCGGCGGTCTTCAGGGTGGCGTTCTCCAACCATGCTTCGACAGTTTTCGAGAACGTCGTGCTCGGGACGAGAGTCCCTTCGCGATGGGCCAGCCACGGGTCGCGGAAATCGGCAATCCAGGGGAGGCCGGTGAGCAACTTCAACGCCAGGCCGACGACGTGACACGACATCGGCGGGCCAGAAGTGAATGTCGCGTCGATCGCGTGTCTCCGGACGAGCCGAAGTCCGTGCCAGATGGCCATAGGGATCCACATTTGCTTTTCGTCTGGCAACCACTCGAGAGAAAGTACGAACCGGCGGAGCCCCGACCGGCGAGACGCTGGGTGCGGTCTCGGTCTCGAAGACGTCGCGGCGCCGTTGCGGGCTCGCCGCCGGCCGAGCCACGCCTTCATCTGTACGTAGAGGGCGCTGGCCTGGGGTAGAACACGGGTGCGGCAGATGTCACGGATCGAGGCGGCATCCTTCGACCGCGACGGATCGGTGGCGGGATACAGATGCTCTTTCACTGTCAACACGATCGGCGCCCAGCCGAACTCGGGAAGATACTTCGCGAATTTTGCCGGCCGCAGCGCGCCGACGGACGCGTCGGGCGGGAAATGGTAGGCGACGATCAGGATCTTGCTCACACGAGCGCTTCGATTTCGCTGAGCCTGATCGGCTCGATGGCGTGTTCGCGCGCGAACGTCAGGAAGGCGCGAAGGTTCTCGAGAAACCGGCGCTCGTCGGCGGTCGTGCGCGTGAACGGCGTCAGCCCCGCTTGAAGCGACGGTGAGTGAAACACCATGTTGAGCACGGTGTAGCCATTGCGGAGCATCGCCCGCGTGAGGCCGATCATGGTGCGGACGTCTGACAGTTCGGGTGACAGCCAGACCTTGTTCAGTAGTCCGAGACGGCCGAGCAGTCCGACCAGATGGAGACGGTGCAACGCGGGTCGTGATACGAACCGCAGAAGCCGATCGCTTTGTCTGAAATTGGACTGCAGGAACCCGATCGTCGTCGGCACCTCGACGAGATCTCCGCCTGCGCACTCACAGAACGCGTCGTCGGCCGAAAACCTGAACGGCCGCGGCGGGATGGCCCGGAAATCGGGTCCGTGGCTACGGTGCCAGCTGGTGTACGGGGTCACCGATGTGTCGATGCGATAGCCGAGGGCGCGGAGATTTCCGGCGACGGAGGTGGCGTAGCCGAAGCGGCCGGTTTTGAACGACCGTGGCGTTACGCCGAAGGAGGCCGCGATAGCCTCGCCGAGGCATTTCATTTTGGCGTACTGCATATCGACCGGTAGGTTGCACAAGATGCTGTTCAGACGCGTGTTGGGTTCGCCGAATGGAGGCGTGTTCCACGGATGGCAGTGCGCGCCGATGTCTGCTCGCTGTGCGTCGGACATCGCCTTCAGGATGGCCACGGCCTTCTTATCGGTGGCCACCGGATACGTCACGAGATAGGTAGGCCGAACACCGAACCGGTCGAAGAGGTCCTGGAGGGCGGGAATCCTCTCGATATTCGTACAGCGATACCCCGACCGCCTGGTGCTTCCCCACTCGTCCTCTTCGGTGTCGATGGTGACGATAAGTTTCGCGGGTCGCTCCTTCCCCGGACTGCGTTCGAGGCGGGCCATCACGGGATGTTCTTCACGATGGGACCGCCGAGCACCGTTGTCGCCCAAAGCGGCAATCGCGCCCACATCTTCACAGCCGCTCCGTACATCGAGTGCTCGCGGCTCGCTTCGGACATCGGCCGCCCCGACGTCGACCAGTAGTACCAGTGGAGCGGCACGGGCCGCGCCCCCCATTGCTCCTTGAATCGGTGCGTTCCACTCCCGACGGTGCAGCGCCCGAAATCAAATCGCTGGAACCGCTCGCGGCAGGCGAATTCCAGCACCGAGCTGTACAGCAACATGTTCGGCGCCAAGCGGTTGTACCGACGGTCCGAAGACGCCCAGGGGATTTCGAGCGTGTCGCGAAAGCCATACACGAAACCCGCCGCGACGGGCCGCCCGTGAAAGTAAACCGCCACGATGCGGCTCTCAGCCGGGAAGGTCCGCAAGATGATGTCGAAGAAACGTCGCGCGTAGACCGGCGTGCCGAGGTCCCGCATGTTTCGTACGAAGACATGGTGGAAATCGTCGAGAATGTCGCGCCCGCCGATACGGACCTCCATGTGTTCCTTTTGGGCGCGCCGGATCTGACTGCGCACCTTCGACGGAAGGCGACTCCAGAGCGTCTCGAAATCGCGTGGCAGATCGAGTCGCATCGACACCTTGTGATTCCGGCAAGGCCAAGACAATTCTAGGCGCGCCTCGTGACGCAGCTCGATGTGGGAGGCGCCGACGTTTCTGCCCAGGCCGAGGGCGGCCTCCAGCAGACTGTCGCGTGCTTCGATCGTGTCGCTGAGCAGGCCGCCGTAGTTGAAAAACGGCATCGACACCAGAAAGTGGCCGAAGAGCCGGCTCGACACGAAAATCAGCGGAAGAACGCCTCGGGTCTGATTGTATTCGTCGGTGGCCATCAGATAGAACGCGCGGTGTCCGAAACTCTCTTCTACCACCCGTCGCCATTCCAGGCTGTGATAGGCGGACGCGAGCGGGTGCTGCTCCACATAGCGCGTCCACGCTTTGGTGGTGTCGTCTGTCGTGACCTGACTGATGGCTATCAAGCGGCTGCTCCGAGCGTCAGCGCACGAGGGCCTTGACGGTATCCCTGCTGTGCTGAAGGAGCCGCGCGGCCTTGCTTCGCAGATGCCGGTTATAGTGACGGAAAGTCAGGGCACGACGAAGTCCGTTCGCCCAGGCCATCTTGTAGTCCGTGATGCCTCGCAGAAGATCGAACTGCTTCTGCCCCTCGGCGATTGCCTCCTCGATGCAGTGGTAAAGGAGCAAGATTCCCGGGCTCGCTTTCGGGCACACATCCGGGTTGAAGCCGGGCAGGTAGAAGGAATAGTGGTCGTTGTAGCTGTATCCATAGACGCCCGCGATCGCCTCGCCGTTCAGGCGCAGAAAATCAAGCCGCGCCCAGCCTTGCTCGCTGAAGAGCCGCGCGATGTCGCGATGGAACGAGGAGAAGGTGTGGTTCCCAAAGGTTGCGACGGGCGCTCGTTGCGCCCATCGCATGCGATGGAGCTCGATGAACGTGTCGAACGCCTTCTCTACCTCGCGGGTCGTGCGCGCCCGTTCATAGACGACCGTGCCCATCCCGCTGAGACGGCGCTGCTTTCTACGCAGGTTGTACCGTTCGTTGCGGCCGATTGCAGCGAGGAAATCATCGAGATGGCTCGTGAGGTCGATGAGCGGGCACGCCGTCCAGGCAGCGAACTCCATCACGTTGCCCGCTTCTCTGTTGAAGCTGTCCCACAAGTCGATCGTCGACGACTCGGCCGGGATCTGCGAGAGCGTCAGTGCATCCCAGAGTGGGCTGATGTCGCGGTGCAGATACTCGTAAATCGCGTGCAGCACGGCTTTCTTGCGGGCGCGTGGAACGATGAAATCGAGATAGGGCGAGCCGACGGCCTCTGTCCCGAGGAAGCGCATCTCACGGACTCTCAACAGGCCGTACCAAGTGACGGGCCGAATGTAAAAGGGAGCGATTCCCAGGAGCTGATCGGGGGGGTCGTAGACGACAATGATCCACAGGTGTCGGTCCCGCAGATAGTGCTTGGCCCAGGTGTAGAGCCACTCCCAGGTCAGGAACACGTTGTCCGAGCCGACTCGTTTCAAGAGCCCGTTCCAGGACGCGCCCAACGTCTCGAAGTCATCCAACGTCGTCACAGGCCGGATCGACACGCGGCTCATGCCGGCAGCTCGCGCGAGCGGAGGCGCGGAAGGAGCGCCTGAACGAAGGCCTCCATCTGCGCCACCGTCTCGATGTCATCGAGCGAATCGCCGGCAATGATGACGAGCGCGCCGCCAACAGGACGACCGAGGAGTACGCTTTGCATGATCTCGAGTTTGGCCCGATACCGATCGGCGATGGGATGGCCCTTGATGTCGTACCAAAACAAGATGGGCCATTCCCCTTGGGGTCCGTGCCAGCGACCTTGATTGACGTGAACGACGTCGCCCGAGCTCAACGTTACGGCGAGCGTCGCCGCGTCCCGATGGAGTGGGCCCGTGCGATAGCCGACGAGTGTTCGCACATCGTTCTGAACTGCTACGTAGACTTGAAGTGGACGCCCCTGCTGACGGTGATAGACGCGCATGAGTTCACGGTCGGCGTCCGCGAGTCTGACCAATGCCTCGGCGGGATCCGTCGGCTGCCCCGACCAGTCGGCAATGATGTGGGGCAGTGCGGGTGGCTCCTGTCCGATTCGCCCGTACCCACGATCCATGGCCATGGCATATGCGCCGCCGACCATGAGAATCACGATCGCGGTCATCCAGTGTCGATTCCATCCCGAGACGTCGCTCACCGTCAGCGCATTTTTCGCAGAGAGGGACATCGCGCACTGGGTTCGCCGTCTGCGCCCGGAGACCTTTGACAAACCCCAGGCGACGGCGAAGACCGCCAAGACGCCGACCCAGGACACAAACATCGCGCGGAACAGTTCGAGCGGGCCGTGGAGCACTTCGGCCCCGGAACGGACCCAGACGCCGATCAGGAAGACACGTAGAGAGTTGGCAACGACCGCGACGCCCAGACCGACAACGACGAGCGTCAGGCGGGCCCAGCACGCGGCCAGGGTCATGTGCGCCAATGGCAGACCTATCGCGAGCGCCGAGACGACGTAAGTGACACCACTGCAGGCCTCAGCGACTTCCAGCGTCATACCGGGCAGGATGATGAATTGACGGTCCACTAGACTCGGAATGCCCACTATCTCGAGTAAGCGCGCCGCCATGTCGGCGGTCAGCAGCTGGAGTGGCCAATGGAGTCGTCCGAGCAGTTCATCAAACAGCGGGATCATAAGGACCAGATAGGCAAGGGAAAACGAAAAGGCCCGCACGAACGCGCGTCCGAAGAGAAACGCGATCAGTCCGATGATCATCACAACGAACGATAGCCCGGTCACGGCAATCAGATGGCCCGCTGTTCCGACGGCGAGTAGCCCTGCCCCCGCGATGAGAAGCACGAATCCCAACCGGTCGCCGTGGCTGATAGGAGGCCGACGCAGCGTCGGCCGCTTGGTCCATGCGACATAGGCCGCGATGGGAGTGATCAGAAACCCGTACGAGTAGTCGTCGCGGTGCCACCAGACTGCCGCGAGCTCGTACAGGACAGACGCGTACACGAGGAGTAACACAGCGACCAGCAGCCCGACGCGTACTGACGTTGCGGTTGGCCACCACGTCGATAAACGAGGCGCTTCGTCAGGCACGTCGCGCGAGCGGCGACTGCTCAACGTCCATCTCGGCAGGTAACGGGATGCGGTGTGACGGATGTTCTGCGCCGCCGCTCAACGGTGGACGAGTTCGCGAGCGCCCGCGCAACCGAGGTCGCCCCACGCGCCGGGCTGCGGCTCTGCAACCAGCGACAAATCGATAGAGGGGGCCAAATGCTGGCAATGAGGTGAATCCAACAAAGTACAGTCCCGGGACGCTCGCCTCGAACCAGGCGTTCAAGACAGGGATCCCGGCATGCATCGCGATCCGCGGACGAAGCGAGGGATGCAGCATAGGGAGTTTTTCGAGAACCGCACATGGAAAGCTCCGTGTGCGTAGAGAAAGCTCACGGCCTCGCGCCGACCGGTCAGAAACTGCTGAAGCAGGACGATGCCGCCGAGAGCGGTCACGGTTTCGACGGCGCGCGTCGCCTCTTCGACTGTCGTCACGAGCTGGGGTCCGACCCAGTGTCCGTCATCTCCACGCCGCACCCACGACTCACTTGGTTTTGCGACCGCCGGCAAGCCGATCTCCTCGACGGCCGCCCGCACGTCGGCCACCTTCGTGACCAGGGCACCACGCGGAATGCGGATCCCGAGGTCTCGAGCGATTTGCAACGTGCGCTCCTTGTTCACCGCGATCGACAGTGCGGACTCGCTCGCGAGCGCGAGATTAACTGTGGGCTCGAGCCGTTGGCGGTGCCGCCGGAGCAATGCGATGGTTCCGTCATGCGAGGGAATGAGCACACGCGCGCCGGTCCGCGCGAGCGCTTGTTTCAAAGCATGAAGATACGCTTCGGTCCCGTCCTCAACCGAGAACACGAATGCGCGGTCGCACCAACGCGAGGAGAAGGCCGGCGCGTTACGGATGGTGTCGACGGCGGCGACCCTTAGACCGCGCCTGCCGAGCGAGCGGACGGCCACGAGGGACTGCCGCAATCGCGCGTTCAGAATCAGCGCATCGAAGATCATGACGTGATGGTCACGGTGTTCTACGGGCGGTAGCGTGCGCGGTCGAACCTATGCGGGCCTCGATCCGCGGACGTCTGCGGGTGAAGAGCGCGACCCCCGAGACAGGCTTCTGCGACCGGTCTAGCCGTCAGGGCCGAGGCAGACCACGAGCGGCCGTCTCCATCGGCGGTTGCCCTGAAGGCGCGGGAGCGAGTGCGCGACGGTTCAGGATCCTCGCGTATGTCGACACGTCGCCGAGCCGCGGCAAAATCACCGTCCAGCAGAAGCCAGTCTCCCGAACATAGCGGCGGAGGACAACACCGGTGATAAGCGAATACGAGAGTGATGACGCTAGTCCGGCCCCCGCGATGCCCATGAACGGGATGAGAACAAAATTCGCGATGATATTCAGCAAGGCCGCCACGGCGGCGAGCCAGGCGGTGAACGCGACCTTCTCCCGCGCAGCCAGCGCCGCGATCAGGACCTTGCCGACCGTGAGCGCGACGACTCCAGGCAGCAGCCATTTCACGGCCGTGCTCGTGGCAGCAAATGCAGATGAATAAAGCGTTGTAATGAGGAGATCGGAGAGGACGAATAGCAAGAACGCGGCGGTCCCCGTCCACAGCAGAACATGGCGGCAAATTGTCGGCACGAGCGTTGGCTCTGCCTCGGTCGAATTCGCTAGGTGAGGCAGTAACGCGGTGGCAACCGCGCCCGTGAGGATCCAGAGCCGTTCGGTGATCTCGACCGCGAGTCCGTAGAAGCCGAGCTGCTCCGGCGGCAGCATGGCGGCGACCATGAACTGGTCGATGCGATAGTTGAGGAATGTCATGAGCGCCGCGGCATAGACGGGAATTGCGAATCGCCACGTCTGTCGCCACAGCGTTGGGTCGAATACCGGCCGTCCGACGGCGCCGGCCGATGCGAGGAGCCCCAGCATGAGCGCCGCGGAACCCACCCCCGCGACGAGCTCCATCCACACCGCGCCGCCGACCCCGAGGCCCAATCCGACGACGAAGATACCGATCAGGACGATCACGCCGACCCGAGTCGCGACCTCCACGATGTTGAGGAGGAAGATTCGATTCATGCCACGGAGAATCGCCGACGCGTGCTCGGCGACCACCCGTATCGGAACGATCGACAGCGGCAAGGCATAGAGCCAGAGCGAGCCGCGCACGAGGTTGCCGAAGCCCGGGGCACCCATGGCGACGAATCCAATGGCTGCTACCGTCAACAGGGTGCCGACCCCGAACGCGATGGCGAGCGAATGCCAGAACAGGGCAGGACGCTTGTCCGGCTTGAGCCCGGCGTACACGGTGTTCGCCTGGTCGAAACCCAGCAATCCGAGGTTCATCGTGAGACCGGGAAGGAGCAGGACGAGAGTGAACAACCCGCGACCGTCGGGACCGAGCCATCGCGTCAGCACGATGGACGAAACAACCGCGAGGCCGAGTGTTGCAACGCGTGCCGAGAGCGTTGTCAGGATATTATGGGTCAGCGTCATCCGAGGACGACCTTTCGACAGTAGAATGCCTCGGCGTATTTGCTCGGCGAGTTTGACTCCATGCCCCGCAGACGCAACAGCGCCCAGAACGTCTGTTCGTCGAACCACGGTTTGTCGAGTTGGGACTTGAAGTGGGCCATGAGCGCGGCCACCTTGCGGTGGCACACATGTTCGGACAGATGCGTAAAGACGCTCGGCGAGCCGAGGTCGCCATCGTATTTCGGGATCTCGTACTCCAGAATCATATGATTACGGAACGTATTCCACGTGAGCTGGGAGACGAGCTGATGGTCCTGGTGGAGATCCTCGCGTCGATGCGTGAAGATCACGTCGGGCGCCACCGTGGCCTTGAGTGTTTCGAAGTACTCCTTCAGCGTCGCGCCGATGAACGGAAAGAAACTGTTCCGAAACTCCTTGATGACGATCGTTTTCGCGGTCGCGCCGTCGAGAAACGCCTGGGCGCTGTCAGTAGCCTCTCGCGCGCGCACCGAGTCGGCGCTGAGGACCACCCAGTACACTTCGCTCTGGGGCACACATTCGAGCAGCTTGAGCATCGTCCCGCCGCAGCCAATCTCGATGTCGTCGCAGTGCGCGCCGATGCACAGGATCCTGAAGCGCGCGCCGCCTCGGGCGGCAATGGGGAGGCTAAGCATGCTGGCGCTGCAACGAGGGCGATGTCGCCTTCCAGACTTCCCACGGCGCGTTGCCGCGTGCGTACATCTCTTCCAGCTGCTGGCGCTCCTTGAAGGTATCCATGGCGGCCCAGAATCCGTCGTGCCGGTAGGCGATCAGTTGTCGGTCGGCGATCAAGCGCTGGAACGGCTCGTCCACGAGCTCTTCACCGTCGTGCAGATACCGGAAGATGTCGTTTCTGAAGACGAAGTAGCCGCCATTGATGCGCAGACCGCAGCGACTGACGTGGCGGATGTCGGTCACGACGTCATCGTCGACGGAGATCACGTGGAAGCTCTGCGTTGGCTTGACCGATACAAACGCGGCGATGTGGCGGCCGGCCAGGAAATAACTCACGTAATCATCGAGCGGTAAGTCCGTCAGGCCGTCGCTGTAATTCGCGAGGAAGAGGTCCTCGCCCTCGAGATAGGGTTCTACCGCCTTGAGGCGCTCCCCGATGTTGGACGTGTTGCCGGTATCGACGAACGTAATGTTCCAGTCTTCGATGTCGCGATTGAGCAGGCGAAGGGTCTTGCCTCCGTTCGCGAGGACGAAATTGTTCGAGAGGCATTCGTCGTAGTTTAGGAAATACTGCTTGACCACGTCGGCCTTGTAGCCGAGGCAGAGGATAAAGTCGGTGTGGCCGTGAAACGCATAGTACTTCATGATGTGCCAGAGGATTGGGCGGTAGCCGATGGGGATCATCGGTTTCGGGATGCTGTCGGAGTAATCGCGCAGGCGCATGCCGAGACCACCACAAAACAGGACGACTTTCATCACCGGTTCTCCCCGTGAATTTTGTGGGTCACGATCCGTAAGGTCATGGTCGCCGTGACCGGGTGCTGCGACTCAGTACTGTCTCCGCCGCACCTTCGCCGCTGAGGAATGCCTCGTCGGTCCAGATGTACGCCCAGTCGCCGTACCGGCCGCACCACGCCACGCCAATGTCCTCGAGGTAGCCGTGGACAGTGGCGAGCGCCTTGGCGCGATCGAGATCGAAGATCACGTTGGCGTAGGGAACGTAGAACGTGTTTGCGAGGAGGATCTTGTCCTCGTCGTGCAGCAGGCCAACGCGCTTGAGATCCCGCAAGGCCGGCCCGATGTAATCGTCGGGCTTGCCTTCCATCGGGCGGTACTTCTTCGAGAAGTAGAGCTCGACCTGGAGACTCCCGGCGCCGGGCGGCACGTTGTTCGGCGACTGCATGTGGGGCGTGCTGATCCGGGTGAAGCAAATGTCGTCGTCGTAGAAGTACGTCCAGTGCGCGTCAATAATGTTCGGGCGGTTGACGGCCACGTTGACGACCACGAGTTGGCTGCACGCGAGCCGCCCGGCGGCCTCCAGGACGTCGGGGGGCGCGTCGACGATGGTCTTGATGAGCTCCGGTAACGGAATCGACGAGATCACATGGTCGAAACGCTCGACGTGGCCATTGCTGAAGCGAAGTTCACGGCGCGCCGGATCGAACTGGACGAGCCGGTGACTCAAGTGCAAGCGGGCCTCGTTCAGGAATCGGTTGAGATACGAGACGAAGCCGTTGTGCGTCGGGTATCGGAAATGGCTGACGTAGTGAACATCGGCGGTCGCCGGCATCAGCGCACCGCGGAGGACTTCGTCGAGGCTCGCTTCATAGAGTCGCGGCCCCAGCCAGTCAGTGCTCATGTTTGCCGCAGCCGTGGTGTGGTACTTGAGCCCGTACTGGATGGGGAATAGCTCGGCGTAGGTCCTTCCGTAGGCGGCGAACAGCCAGTCGGCGTAATTGGCGAAGGTGTTATCGCGCTTGCTTGTGTGGGCTTCCACGAAGTCCTTGATAACGTGCACGACGAGGTTGGATGGCAGGCCGTGGAGATTACAGATTGCCGGGTGCTTGATCCAATGACCCCGCCAGTAGTTGTTCACATAGCTCGTGAGAGTCTGGTAGTCCTGGTTGACACTCTCAGCGAAAAGTTTCTGGAGGCGCTCGTTCTTCGTGAACGAGATGTGCGGGCCTTCGTCGAATGTGAAGCCTCCCTCGAACTTGAACGAGGCCGTGTGCCCGCCGTGGTACGGCTTCTGCTCGTAGAGATCGGCGGTGATGCCTTCGGTAAAGAGCCGGTGGACGGCGCCGAAGCCAGCCATACCCGAGCCGAGGACGGCGATACGGGGCATCTCAGATCTTTCCTTCGTCACGGAGTTGTTGCTTCCACCACGCCACGGTGTGCGCGAGCCCACCGTCCAGATCGTAGCGAGGACGCCACCCGACCTCGTTCGACAAGCGCGCGACATCCGCGATCACGAGTGGTGCGTCGGTTGGGCGTTTCGGCAAGGCGCCAAGCACGATGAGGTGCTCGCGATCGAGATACTTTCCTATGCGGCGAACGATGTCGCCGATCGGGCAGTACGTTCCTGAGGCGACGTTAACGGGCCCGTCGACCGCGCTGTCGAGAAGCGCGGCTAGCGCATCCGCGACATCCTGCACGTGCATGTAGTCGCGAACCTGATCACCATGCGAGCAACGCGCCGGCTCGCCGCGGAGCAATGAACGGATCACCGAGGACACAAGTCGAGCCGGGTGCTCATGCGGTCCATAGACGAAGAAGATGCGGGCCCACGCGGCGCTGAGTTGTGCGGTTCTTGCATACGCTTCGAAGAGATTGCACATGAGCGCTTTGCAGTTTCCGTATAGCGTCGCCGGGGCGCGCGGGGTGAGGCGTTCGGAGCAGAAGGCATAGCTCCAGTCGTATTCGGCGCTGGAACCTGCCATGACGACACGCTGGCCGCCGTTCGCGTGAAACTCTCGGAGGAGCCCGAGGCTCGCTTGAACCCATGCGAAGTTGTGCGGCGATTCCGCGTAGTGACCGGGCGTCGTATACCACGCGAGATGGAGCAGGTGGCTCGCGCGCACGTCGCCGAGGAGCTCGTGCGTCTCCCGTGCGTCGAGAAGGTTGGCGCGATGCCAAAGGACATCACCGGTTGCGCAGTCCGGCGTTCGTGAGGTGACGGCGTGGACTTCGTAGCCGAGGCGCAAGAGGCTCGCCAGGCACTGCCGCCCGATGAATCCGGTCGCTCCGGTTACGAGGACTCGCTGACCCACGTCGTTACGTCGAGGTTGTGCCGCGCAGTGAGCTTGTTGTCAGGCGATCGGAATCGGATGTGACGTCTGCTCGCGATGGACTCTGGTCCAGCGCAAATCGTCGCGGAGAGCGCCGGAGGCGAGAAGCCCCTGGATGTGGTCGATCCGTCGGAATCTCGGCCCTTCAAAATCGGCCACGGTCACGCGCGTGCGACGGTATGCCTCGTAGAGCTGAGTGGCGCCGGCCCGCGCCGTCCATGTGGGACGGAAGTCCGGCAATGTTTCGCGAATCCGGGAGAAGTCGACACGGTAGCAGCGCGGGTCCGGCCCGGCGTCCGTCGCATACTCAATCTCGCATCCGGGCACGGTTCGGCGGACGAGTTCGGCCAATTCTCGGATGCGGTAGTTTTCTTCAGTGCGGCCGACGTTGAATGCCCGATTATGGACGGCGTCTCTTGGCGCCTTGAGTGCGGCGAGGAAGGCGCGCGAAATATCCTCGATATGCACGATCGGCCGCCATGGGCTGCCGTCACTCTTGATGAGGATGCGACCGGTGCTGCACGCCCACGCCACCAGATTATTGAGCACCAGATCGAAGCGCATGCGCGCGGAGACGCCGTACGCGGTCGCGTTGCGGAGAAAGGTCGGGCTGAACGTGGCATCGGCCAGCTTGGCGACGTCTCGCTCTACCAGGACTTTCGAGTGCGCGTATGGGGTGACGGGGCTGAAGGCAGCCGTTTCATCGAGGAGATCGTCGCCGGCGCGGCCGTAGGTGCTGCACGACGAGGAGAAGAGGAATCGCCGAACGCCAGCGTCCTTCGCCAGTCGAGCGAGCCGGACCGATGCGTGGTGGTTGATCTCGTATGTGAGCTGCGGATTCAGGTTCCCGAGGGGGTCATTGGACAGGCCCGCCAGATGAACGACGGCCTCAAATCCACGGAGATCGGCCTCCTCGATGTCGCGGATGTCCTTTCTGATTGACGGCAGCGCATCGTCGGGAGGACCGAAGAGGCACGCGTCGAAAAGATCGCTATCGAGGCCCACGACCTCATGCCCGTCGGCGATCAAGAGGGGGCCCATGGCGCAACCGATGTAGCCCTTGTGTCCGGTCAACAGGATTCGCATAAGCTCACTTCGGACGCTGGGTTCGGGCCAGCGCCAGCACGCGATCGTATTGACGATCGAGCGACGTGCGCATTCGCGCCGTCGCGTCCTCGATTTCGCGACGAGATGTGGGGAGGTGTTCCGACATCGATGAGAAGCATCGGGCGAGCCATTCCTCGTTCAGATCCTGCACGGGGATGACGTAGTCCGCGTGGCCAACGGCCCGCATGACTTCCTGGGTCTTCTCGTGATAAGCGATGGCGATTGCCGGTGTGCCCAGAAGGTGCGATAGCACGACACCATGGAAGCGCGTGACGACCGCGAGATCCAGGGTGGACAGCGTCGCGATGAGAGCATCGAATGATTCGACCGTTGGCACAGAGAGACGTTCCTCGGTGCCGGAGTCGGCGAGGCGCTTGGTGGCGAGCCGAACCTCCTGAACGACTGGTGGATCGACGCGCAGCTGCGTTGGAAACAGCACGACGGCGTGGCCACCGCGCAGGAGCCACGCGGCGAAGGCCGCCAAAATCGAGACATATCTCGCGTGGGCGGCCTCATTATAACCGTTCCAGTAGAAGGGGCTGTCGAGCGGCAAAGGATTGATTCCGATCGTCAGTCGCGACCCGGCGCGCGGATGGGCGGATGCTCGTGGTGACGGCGGAGGCAGACGCAGGCTGTATACGAGATCCGGCAATACGTGGACTTCGCCTCGAATGCCCAAGGCGCGCACCAGGTCACGTGAGCGTCGATCGCGGAACGACCGATAGGCGGCGAGTCGCAGCGCGTGGCGGACGAGGAATCGACCGGAGCGGGAACACAAGGGACCGGCGCCGACGCTGACAAACGCGAGTTTCGTCTTCGCAAGACGACACAGAATGGCCCACTTGAACAACGTCAGCGGCAGACCCCACGGGCCGTCGACGAAGTCGTTGCACTGCTGCGAGCCGGCCACGATTAGCAGATGGAGCGATTTCAGACTACGGTAACTCCGCACGAGGAAGGCCAGTTCATCAGGCAGCGCGATCACCCCGGCCGCCACGGCGCGAAGACGAATCAGGAGCGTGTAGAGTAGAGGAACGACGCGCGCGATGCGCTTCACGTGTTGTCGCGCCGATTGCTGCCTGAGGCGCCACCTCGATACGGTACCCGGCGACGGCGATGAGTCGGTGGACCGCTCCCGACGTGGCCGGCGGATCGGGAAGCCGCGGATACCATGTCGGCTCTCGGTGTCGCGCGGCTGGAGCGTGAAGCCGAGAACCACTCCGTCCGGGCAGCGCCGCTTGATGTTCTGGATGGTGGCGGCGATCACGGACTCATCACCCTGATTGCCGTTGCCGACGTGTCCGAAGACACCGATTGATATCGTCATCGGAAGGTGCGGGCTACGAGATCCGCCGGGTCAGTGCGATGAGCGTGTAGCCAAGGCGTGCGCGCCCCTTCAGATGCTCGACGACCGATTCGGAGAGCAGGCGTGACGCGAGCGCATTGAGCTTACGTGAGTTTGCGAGCCGCAAGAGACCACGATCACCGACCGGGATCGGGACGATCGACGCGGCTTGTAGTATCGAGAAACGACGACTCAGAAGGCGCTTGAATGCTCGCATATTTAAATACTTTTCGATGTGGCCGGGTGGTTGCGGCCAACCGAGCCGATCCATCACAAACTTGTTCGCCGTCGTGATGATCAGATACTGTCCTGGGCGGAGCGCCGCGGCGCACCGGTCAAGATAGTCGTCCTGGCGCTCGACGTGGGCGAGGACTTCCTGCGAAATGACGACGTCGAAGTATCCGCTCGGAAGAGAGACGTCGAAGAGATTGCCGGCGATGAAGTTCACGTGTGGATAATGCGAGCGTGCGATCGCGATGGCCGCTGCGGAGAGGTCGATCGCCGTCACCTCGCCGAGGCCCGCGAGTTGACCCGCGAACCAGCCCGTGCCGCAACCAAAATCCAGGATCCTCGGTCGGGGCAGCCGAAGGCTGAGCAGCCAACGCCGCACGACGTCACCGCGGCGCACCTGCCATTCATTGGGCAAGCTCCTCGCGGTGTACCGCTCGTCCCAGAATTGCTTCTGGACAGCCAAGCTGGGTAGCGACGCGTCCGAGCGCAACGGCATCATCACGTCTCCTGCAGGCGGCGGATCAGCTGGTCAGTTGTGTGTGACGTCGCGTCGCAACGCGAGTCAGACAGTGGTGCGAAGCCAGTCTCAACTCGGCGCCGAAGGCGTCGCGTAGGTGTATGAGTCGACCCATGAGCGTTCGGAGCAGCGATAGCTTTGCGCGCGGTCGTAGTCGCGAGCGACGGACGATCGTGAAGTCGTCATACGTGCGTTGCCACAGCGGCATCGCGAGTGCATCGCGCCGGCCCGTGTAGTGCGTCATCTGCCACGCGAGCGCATGATTTTGGCTTGACGCTCCGGCGTGGAGGCGGCGCAGGAAGACATAGTCCTGGATCTCGACGAACTTCCCGAGAAGAGCGAGCTCAGCAAGCACGCGATAATCACCGCCGGGATAGCTACCGATCAGGCGCGTCGTCGCGAGCGCATCGCTGCGAATGAGACCGTAGATCGCATTGACCCAATGGTAGGCGTTAAAGACGTAGCGGACGCGTTCATCGGCGGCGTCGGAGCGCAGATCCCAGCCCGGATCCTGGATGTCGAGCTGACGACCCGTCTCGTCGATGAAACGGGATTTGGGGTACGCGAGGACGACGCTGGGATCAGCGTCGAGAACTGCGGCGCAGCGTGAGAGATGATCTGGCTCGCAGACGTCGTCGGCGTTTGCCCATTTAAAGTACTTCGTCACCGAGAGCTCGAAGACGCGGCGAAAATTGTATGCAGCACCATGATTGACTGGGCTGCGGAAGTAGCGGATTCGTGCATCTTTGGCCTGGTAGGTGCGGCAGATTTCCTCAGTGTCGTCGGTGGACGCGTTATCCGAGATGATCAGTTCGAAGTCTGAATGCGTCTGGGCGAGCAGCGAGTCGATCGTTGCGCACAGGAAGCGAGCGCCGTTGTAAACGGGAATCCCGATACCGACGCGCGCCGACAGCGTTGTCATGGGGGCGCGGGCGGAAGCGCGCAGGATCGCCTCGTCGCCGGGTGAGCCAAGACTGAGCGCGCGTCGGCTCAGGAGAAGACCTCGACTCGAGGGATCGGGACCACGAATTGACCGCCCCACGCACGGATGTACGACAGTTGCGCCACGATCTCGTCCCGTAAGTTCCATGGAAGAATGAGCACGAAGTCCGGACGCGTTTCCGTCAGGTGTTCGGGGGGAAAGATGGGAAGGTGCGTTCCGGGAAGAAGCTTACCGTGCTTGTACGGATTACGATCCACGGTGTAATCGATGAAGTCGGAGCGTATCCCACAATAGTTGAGGAGCGTGTTGCCCTTGCCTGGCGCCCCGTACCCGGCGACCGATTTGCCGCTGCGCTTCGTGCGGATAAGGAAGTCGAGCAAGGCGCGTTTCGTCTCGTAGACCTGCTCTGTGAATCTCGAATAGTACTCCTGTGTCGTGACGCCGAGTCGGAGTTCCCGCTCACGCAGTGCCGTGACACTGGGCTGAACGCTGATTGTCTGCGCATCCGTGTGGCACGCGTAGGCGCGGAGCGACCCCCCGTGCGTGGGAAGCTCCTCGACGTCGAAGATCATCAATCGGTGCTCGGCAAGGATCCGCTCGAGCGCGAGCAGGGAGAAATAGAAGAAGTGCTCATGATAAATGGTGTCGAACTGGTTCCCCTCGATGAGCCTGACGAGATGTGGAACCTCGATCGTGATGACCCCTTGGGGCGCGAGAAGAATCTTGAGGCCGGCGACGCAATCATTGATGTCCGGAATCTGCGCCAAGACGTTGTTGCCGATCAAGAGGTCAGCGCGAAGGCCATCGGCGAGGAGGTCGCGCGCCGTCTCGGCGCCGAAGAACCGGACGACGGTGTTGATCCCTTTACTCTGGGCGACAGCCGCGACGTTGGCGGCGGGCTCGATGCCGAGGACGGGTATCCCTCGCGACACGAAAAACTGGAGGAGGTATCCATCGTTGCTACCTATCTCGATGATGTGACTCTTCGTGGTCAGCGAAAGCCGATCGGTGATTGCCTGTGTATATGTGGCCGCGTGCTGGCACCACGAGGTCGAATACGATGAAAAATACGCGTACTCGGTGAAGATCTGCTCGGCGCGGACGTATTCTTCGAGCTGAACGAGCCAACAATGAGTGCACACGTAGACGTGAAGGGGGTAAAACGGCTCCATCGCGTTCGACTGCTCCGTGGCGACGTAGCTCTCCGACAACGGGGACATCCCGAGGTCAACGACGATGTTGTGAAGGTCGGCACGGCAGAATCGACAACGCGGCATTCTCGTGATTACTCCTCCAACGGGCGCGGAGCGGTGCGACATCCCCCGTGGGCTTCGTCGAGGATGCGCCTGATGGTGGTGAAGGGGATGCGACCAATGAGCCCCGACAACTTCGCCTCTTCGGCATTGATCCCGACGTAGTGGCGAAGTCGATGTCGCCAGTGCATCGGAGGACGCGGCTGTCCAGGATCCAGTTCCCACGGGTGAAAATAGAACACAATGGGTCGGCCCTCTTGCCGGTTGACGCGCTCGATTCCCCATCGGCTGGCGGCCAGCGGCAAGAGGCGGAAATATCCGCCGCCTCCGACTGGGAGGTTCACGCCGAAGAGCCGCACGGTACCGATCGGAATCTCGGTCAGGGTCGCTGCCCCGTCGTGTCGCAAATCGAACGGAAACCGCGGAGCGGTAGGCGCGCCATAGCGATCGTGGCGAATCGGATAGATGCTGGAGTCGTATCGGAACCCCTCGTCGAGGAGAATGTCGTACGCCCATGTTTCGGCGCGCCCTATCGAGAAGTTCGGCGCCCGGTAACCCAGCACCGGCTCGCCCACGATGTCCTCGAGGATCGCTTTCGCGGTGTGGACATCGGCGCGGAATTCTTTCGGCGTTTGTCGACAGACGAGCTCATGACGATGACCGTGGCACGCGATCTCGTGCCCCTCCGCGGCAATCTTCCTGACGACCGCTGGATGCTCGGCAGCGACTTCGCCGAGGGTGAAAAACGTGGCGCGGACGTCATGAGCCGCCAGAAGCGCCAGTACGCGCTCGACGCTTGCTTCCACCCTGCTTTCGAGGTGCTGCCGGGTGCCGACCGCCTCGGCGAAGATGATGGCGTGGTAATACTCTTCGACGTCCACGCTCAAGGCGTTGGCGAGGTTAGGAGTCGGCTTGTGGCTCATGGCTGGTGTCCGGCGAGTCAGTAGCAGCGATGGTGAAACGCTACAGAATGACGACCCGGCCCTCCGGCGTAGGAAGACCCCACGTGGCGTTTCGGGTGTCGACAACCAGCGCCGCCTTGTCGACGATGCGCCGGTAGTCGAATTCCGGATGATCCGTGAGGATGAGGACGCAGTCGGCGGCCGCGACTGCCTCGGCCGTCAGGTCGACCGCCTTCAATGACACGCCGTCCGCTGCGAACGCGGGCACGCGCGGATCGGCATAGGAGACGCTCGCCCCCTTGTCGCTCAATCGCTTGATGACCTCGATCGCCGGCGACTCGCGCATGTCACCGACGCCGCGCTTGTAGGCGACGCCGAGGGCGAGGATCTGAGCTCCGTTCAGACAGCGACGCCGCTGATTCAAGGCCTCGGCGACGACGTCGACGACATAGGCCGGCATGCCGCGGTTGATCTCGTCGGCCAGGGCAATGAACCGTGACTCGTAGCCGTCCAGCCGTAGCTTCCAGGATAGATACAGCGGATCGACGGGAATGCAGTGACCACCGATGCCTGGCCCGGGATAGAAGGGCATGAAGCCGAACGGTTTGGTGGCGGCGGCGTCGATGACCTCTTTCGTGCTGACGCCCAGGCGGCGGCACATGAGCGCGAATTCGTTCGCCAGCGCGATGTTGACGTTGCGGAACACGTTTTCGTATAGCTTGGCGAGTTCGGCGACCTTCGGGCTCGAGACCTCGTGCACGCGCGGGACGATCTGGCCATACAGCGCCGCAGCCAGGCGCGTGCATTGCGGCGTGACGCCGCCGACGACCTTCGGGATGTCGCCGACCTTGAACGTCGGATTCCCGGGATCGATGCGTTCCGGCGAGAACGCCAGAAAGAAATCCTCGCCCAGACGCGCGCCCCTCGCCTGAAAGACTGGAAGCAACAGCTCCTCTGTCGTCTCGGGATACGTGGTGCTCTCGAGGACGATAAGCTGGCCCGGATGGAATCGCACGGCGACCTCCGAGGCCGCTGTGACGATGAACGAGATATCGGGGTCCTTGGACTTGCGCAATGGCGTCGGCACACAAATGATCACGACGTCCGCGGTGTCGAGGACGCGATAGTCGGATGTCGCTTCATAGCGCCCGGCGCGCATCAACGCCGTGAGCTCCTCGCTCGACAGATCGGGCGTGCACGAGCGGCCGGCCTGGAGGGCACCCACCCGGTCAAGATCCGTGTCGATGCCGACGACCGAAAAGCCCGCGCGACCGAACTCGACAGCCAGCGGCAGACCGACATAGCCCTGACCGATGATCCCCAGGCGAGCGGTCCGATCACGAATTCCGCTCAGAAGCCGCACGTGACTCATGGTGTAGCCCCCGCGGCGAGTTCGACGAGTGCCCGACCAAGCTTGTCGGCATCATGGCGAATCTTCGGACCTGCACCGAGGAGATCGCGCGTGACCAGTTCGTAGCCCATAGCACGGAACTCCGCGGTGTCGGCAGATACCGGGCTGGCTCCCGCGGCGGCGTACACGGCGCCGAGCGCATCTGGGAGCGGAGTCGAGTTGAGCAGGACGATGTGGACCGGGACGCGCGGCGCATGGTGCCGGAGTGCACGCAAATGTTCCGCGGCCGTATGGTGATCGGTTTCCCCCGGTTCGGTCATGAGGTTCATGACGAGGACGATGCGCGCGGACGAATGTGCGAGGGCGTCGGCGATGTCCTCAACAAGGAGGACGGGAATGACGCTGGTGTAGAGGCTTCCCGGCCCGATGACCACGAGGTCGGCCTTCGCGATGGCCTCCAGCGCCGCCGGCACGGCTCGGACATCCGCCGGCTTGAGCGCCACCCGCCGGATTGAGCCTCGCAGGGAGGCGATCATCGATTCGCCGTCGACCTGGGTGCCGTCGTCGAACTCCGCGCTCAGGGTCACGTCCGCGACCGTCGAGGGAAATACGCGTCCGCGAATCGCGAGAATCTCGCTGCCCCGCTCGACTGCATATGAGAAGTCTCGCTCCAGCTGACTGAGGGCGGTGAGAATGAGGTTGCCGAGGCTATGGCCGTTCAACTCCGCTTCACCGTTGAAGCGAAAGTCGAACAACGCAGACATTGCGGGGTCCCCTGCGGCCAGCGCCAGCAGACAGTTTCGAATATCGCCGGGCGGAAGCACACGATAGGCGCGGCGCAGACGACCGGAGCTGCCGCCGTCATCGGCGACCGTCACGATGGCCGCCAGCCGCTCCCGATCCCGCGTGGCGAGCCAGGGGTGCTCCGGGGGGAACATGGCGCTCTTCAGACCCCGCAGCGTCGTCGGCAGGCCGGTGCCCCCACCGAGCGCCACGACGCGCAGCGGCCGGCACGCGGGTGTCATCGTCCGTTCACCGCGGCGCGGTGGCCGGCGCCATCGCCGTTCACCGCAGGCGTCCCGCGACCGAACATGACCGTCTTCACGGTGTCGAACAGGATGCGGAGGTCGAACCACGCCGAGAGGTGCTTGATGTAGTAGAGGTCGTAGCGCATCTTTTCGATTTCTTCGTCGAGATTGTTCGCGTAACCGTATCGCACCTGCGCCCAGCCCGTAATACCCGGACGAACGACGGCGCGCAGGGAGTAGAAGGGAATATTCTCGACGAACAACTCGAAGTTCGACACGGGGTGTGGCCGCGGGCCGACGAAGTTCATGTCGCCCTGGATGACGTTGAATAGCTGTGGGAGCTCGTCCAGGCGGAACTTCCGAAGCCATTTGCCAACACGCGTGATCCGTGCGGTGTTGTCGCATGCCCACTCCGATGGGTGGACGTCGGCCGCCCTCATCGTGCGGAACTTGATCAGGCGGAACCTCTTTCCGTGCATTCCCATGCGTTCCTGGATGAAGAAGACGGGGCCGGCCGAGTCGAGCTTGATCAGAATCGCGAGCACGCCCATGACGGGGGCGGCGAGAATCACGCCCGTCACGGCGAGCCCGAAGTTCAGCAGTCGTCCGGCGGCCAACTTCCAGCGAGATTTTCCGAAATCTCCGGAGAAGATGAGATTGCTCGGCGTGAGGGACTCGATGGCGAGCTTACCGGTAAACCGCTCATAGGCGTCCACGCCCTCCTCGACGAATGTCCCGTTCAGCCGTGCGTCCAAGAGCTGGCGGACTGGCAACCGCGCGCGTCGTTCGGCCAGCGCCACGATCAGACGGTCGGGCTTGAGCTCGCGCACGATCTTGTCGAGATGCTCGAGCGGTCCGAGCAGGGGGTATGGGAGCGATGCAACATTACCGTCGATGGAGTCGCCAGCGATGCCGACAATGAGGTGTCTCAGATCCGGCCGGTTGTCGATCTCGCGAACGATCTTGTGCGCAAGCGGACTCGTTCCGAGGATGAGGACGCGCTCGACGAAGGGCGTCCGCCCCATCAGCCCGTAGCTGATGCCTCGCAGCGTCAGGAGTAGCGGGACGCTGACGAGGAGGCAGAGGGCGAAGGCGTCATTCGCGATGTTGATCGCCGGGGCGAGACCATAGAGGGCGGCCAGCAAGATGAATGCGAGGCCCAGGCTCTGCAGCAGTCGCGCCGCGAATACGCCGAGGCTTCGGACGATTCGAAAGTCGTACAGGTCGTTGTAATAGAAAGACACCGCGCAGCATGCGGCGATCGTCAACGCCTGCACGAGCGCGATGGGGAGGTCGCTCCAGTCACCGAGTGGTGACGACGTGAAGGCGAAGAGCACGGCCGCGACCGCAGCGAAGAGCGACGTATTTTCCACGATGGCGAGAGTGAGTGTCATCAGTCAGTGCGTGCCGCGTCGCGGCGCGCCGTGTTATTCGACGGTCACGCTTTTGGCAAGGTTCCGCGGCTGATCGACATCGCACCCGCGTACCACGCCGACGTGGTACGCGAGGAGCTGCAGCGGCACCGCCGTGATAATGGGCTGAAGCCACTCGAGCGTCGGCGGGACGGGAATCACGAGGTCGGCCTTCGCCCCGATTGCGTCGTCGCCCGCCGTCGCGATCGCAATGACGACGCCATCTCGCGCCTTCACTTCCTCGATATTGCTCGCCATCTTTTCGTACGTCTCGCCGCGTGGCGCGATGGCGACAACGGGCATTCGCGAGTCGACGAGGGCGATCGGACCGTGCTTCATCTCCCCCGCCGCATATCCCTCGGCATGGATGTACGAGATCTCCTTGAGCTTGAGCGCGCCCTCGAGGGCGAGGGGGAAATTCAGCCCGCGGCCGAGATAGAGGAAATCGTCGCGATCGGCGAATCGCTCGGCTAGCCGCCGGATCGGTTCCGTCTGCTCGAGCACGATGGTCAGCAGATCGGGCAGCTCACAGAGCCCTTTGACCGTCTGGCGCGCGAGGGCCGGGTCGATCATCCTCCTCGCCAGACCGAGTTTGAGGGCCATGAGGGTGACCGCGGTCAGTTGGGCGGTGAACGCCTTCGTCGAGGCGACTCCGATCTCGATGCCGGCACGGGTGTAGACGACACCGTCCGCTTCGCGCGCGAGGGAGCTCTCCACGACGTTGCAGATAGCCACGGTACGCGAACCCTGGTCGCGGGCCTCTCGGAGGGCCGCGAGCGTGTCGGCCGTCTCGCCCGACTGCGAGATCGGCACCGTCAGCACGCGGCCGTCGACGATCGGGCGACGATAGCGGAACTCCGACGCGATATCGACGTCGACGGGCAGCCGTGCGAACGCCTCCACCAGGTACTTGCCGACGAGCGCCGCGTGCCACGACGTGCCGCACGCCACGAAGCAGAGCCTGCTGAGGCCCGCCAGTTCTCGATCCTTCAAGCCCAGCTCGGGAATCTGCACATCTGGCTCGTTGACGTCCAGGCGGTCGCGCATCGTATTCCGGACGGCCTCGGGTTGCTCAAAGATCTCTTTCAGCATGAAATGCGGGTAGCCGGACTTCTCCGCGGCGTCGGCGTCCCACCGCACGGTGCACGACTCGCGCCGAATCGCGACGCCGTCGAGGGAGCGCAGCGCCAAGCCGTCGCGACTCAGGATGGCCAACTCGTTCTCCTCGAGGACAAGGATCTCGCGCGTGTAGCCGAGGAGCGCAGGCACGTCGGACGCGATGAACATCTCGTCGCGCCCGAATCCGATGACGAGCGGCGAGCTCCCGCGTCGGAGCGCGACCAGCGTGTCGGGGGCGTCGGTGGAGATACAGGCAATCGCATACGCTCCCCGCAGCTCTCGGGCGGCGCGTAAGACCGCCGCCGTGAGCCCATCAGCCCGGTATCGCTCGATGAGGTGGGAGATCACTTCCGTGTCGGTCTGAGACCGGAAGCGATGCGCGCTTTCGGCGAGCTCGCGTCGGAGGTCTCGGTAGTTTTCGATGATGCCGTTGTGCACGACCGCTACACGTGCGTCGCAATCGACGTGTGGATGCGCATTGGAGTCCGACGGTCGCCCATGCGTGGCCCATCGGGTGTGGCCAATGCCGACCGTGCCGGCAAGCGGATCCGCGGAGATGAAGCCCTCCAGGACGGCGATCTTTCCGGTTTTCTTTCGGACATCGAGCGCGTCACCGGCAACGGTGGCGATTCCCGCCGAGTCGTAGCCTCGGTACTCGAGACGGCGGAGACCGGGAAGGATGAAGGAAACCGCCTCGCGGTGACCGACGTAACCGACGATTCCACACATCGCCGTTGAGCCCTCAGGCGGCCTCGAGGGCCGTGCAGTCGAGCTGGACGGCGACGCTGCGCCGCAATAGATTCACCGACACGACGAGCAGCCCCTTCTTGGGATTGATGCGCAGCAGGATGCCCTCGACGTCGGCCAGCGGGCCACGCGTGATCCGCACCCGCTGGCCCTCTCGCAGATAAGGATGGGGAAGCATCGGGAGGCCGGAGCCCACGAGCCTCTTGATCGCCTCGATCTCCGAATCCGGTACGACATCGAGCTGGTCCCAGCGGTCGCCGAGCACCCGCACGAGGCCGCGCGCCTTGCAGATCTCGACGTAGGTAGCTTTGGCGATCCCGTGACGGAGGAAGAGGTAGCCGCGGAAGAGGGGAACACGGGAGAGGCGCCGGACTCGACCGCGTCTGACCCACATCTCCACCGTCGGCAGAAAGAGCTCGAAGTTCTTGGCTGCGAGCTGCTCATGCACCAGCTGCTCGTAGTTGCTGTGCGTCCACAGGACACGCCAGCGGGGAATGACGACTGTCGAACCGGTTTCTGGCAAGGCTTCGCCCCCTTTGGTCTCTCGCCTGTTCCGGCCGAAAGACCAACTCCACACTTCCTGTGCCGTGCGAGCCGGGATCCGACCCGCACGCCTCGCCCGTCGCCGACGCCAGCTCTCCTGAGCCGGCGTCAATCGTCCGAGGCGAAATGTCTCCTTCCGTTCCGGTGGCGCGCCGTGCGCTTGTACGTATACGCGCGCCTCGAGACGTGACGGTCGTCACCGTTGAACACGAGCCCCACGATCTTGCTCGGGTCCGTGACCTTCAATGCTTCTTCGAGTAGCTTGCGACCGGTTCGATGGGCCGTCACAACGATGAGGAAGCCATCAACCCACTTGCCGATGACCCGGCAGTCGGGGACCGACACGAGCGGCGGCGTATCGAGAACGATGTAATCGAAACGTCCCCGGGCCTCCGCCAACAGCTCTCCGAGCCGCGGTGACTTCAGCACCTCGTAGGGCGCCGCCGGAAGGCGACCCGTGGTCAGCACGGAGAGATTCAGATGTGGACGCACGTGCACGATCGTCGGCAGCGACAGCGTCGGGTCGAGGATCACGTCGACGAGGCCTCGCCCGGCCGAGTCATCGAGCCCGAGCCGCGCCGCGAGAGTACCGGCACGCAAGTCGGCGTCGACGAGAAGGACGCGCGCGTCGGCCGCCTGTGCCAGGGCTCCCGCCAGGTTGATCGCCGTCGTCGTCTTGCCGTCGGCCGCACCGGGACTCGAGACCGCGACGACCGAGAGCTCTCTCGACTTATGCAGCTGCTCGATCAGATGACGGAGAGCCCGATATTGTTCCGCTTCGAAGGAGCTCGGCGCCAGCAGGCTTACAAGGTGCTCATCGAGCGTCTCGAACTCCGACGAGACCGCCGCCGGCTCCGAGGATGCGACGGCATCCTGTGCGACGTGCGGGGCTGACGGCGCGGCTGGCGCGTCGGGCCGCAACAGCCGCGCCTCCTCTGTCGGATGCATGGACGTCCTCGCGTCGGGACGCGAGAGTGACATCGGCTCCGACGGCAGTGACTGACGGCGGAGGGCCCGCTCGTGCTCGGCCTGTTCCAGCGCCTCGAAGAACTTGCTCAAGGAATCAGGAACCCCCGCACCGATCGGACGAGGCCACGCAGCATCGCGTCGAAGCGCACCGCGAACGTGACGACCGTGGCGGCAACGGCGAGCCCAAACGTCGCGAGCAGCCACTGAAGACGGCGCGGCATCGCGGCGCCGTGAAACAGCCAGCCGCCGCGATCGGAGGACGTCGTCTCCTCGAGATAGTCAATGGCCTGACTCACGTCGCGCCGCGCGACCCTGCGCTTCTGATCCGCGTACGCGAACACGAGGGAGTGATCGCAGAGGATGCTGATGAGCCTGGGGACGCCTCCGGAGTAGCGCGTGATGCGATCGAGGGCGCCGTCCGTAAAGATACCGAGGTCGCACGCTCCGGCGATCCGAAGGCGGGTTCGGATGTAGTCGCGAACCTGGTCGCGTGTGAGCGGCGCGATCTGACAACGAAGCTCGATGCGTTGCTTCAGCTGCTGCAGCTGGGGAAGCCGGAGCTTCTCCCTCAGCTCCGGCTGGCCAGAAAGGACGATCTGCAGCAGCTTTTTGTTCGGCGCCTCGAAATTCGACAGAAGACGGATCTGTTCGAGCGTGGTCGCATCCAGATTCTGAGCCTCGTCAATGACGAGGACGGTGTTCTGGCCTGTCCGCTCCCGCTCGGTCAGGAAGTTGTTGAGCGCGATGAGTCGTTGTGCCGGGGACTCGACAACCTTGGTGATGCCGAGGTCGTCGAAAATGCACTCCAAGATTCCGTCGAAGGACAGGCCCGAATTGACGACAAAGGAGATCGCCGTCTGTGCGTTGAGACGCTGACGAAGCGCGTGGAGGAGAGTCGTCTTCCCCGTGCCAACCTTGCCGGTCAGCACGATAAAGCCCTTTCGCTCGGACGTCCCATACACGAGCTGCGCGAGCGCCTCGCGGTGGCCAGGGCTGAGATAGAGGAACCTCGGATCCGACGTCGCGTCGAAGGGCTTCTCTCGGAGTCCGTAGAAGGTCAGGTACATGCGAGGCCGCCTTACCCAGCCCTTCCGAGCAACGAGACCAGCCGCTCGTTGCCGTGAGCGGCGAAGTACCCGATTCCCACGATGACAACGAGGAGGACGATGCCAGCACAGAGTCCGAGGCGCGTATGCCACCGACGTTTCCGGAGGTCTGCGCGCGTTACGATCAACGGAATGCTGACGACCACGGGCACCGTGCTGAACGTGCGGAGGTCGTCGACGACGTGAAACGAGCTGTCGAGCTGCTCGGCGCCGACGACCAGCGCCACGCCCAGCCCGACCGACGCCGCCAGCGTCATGGCGAGCAGGCGCAGGCGATTCGGCGCCGCCGCATCGAAGTTCGGCAGAGCAGGATCCACGACACGGAACTGCTCGCCCTTTTGCCGTTGCTCCATGCTCTCCGCGAGCAGGGCCTCCTCGGACCGCTTCAACAGCGATTGATACAGCTCGCGTGTGCTGTCGTAATCGCGTGAGAGCTCGCGGAACTCCTGCTCGCGTCGCGGCACGTTTTCCACGCGCGCCTGATAGCCGGCGATGCCGTCGCGAAGACGCGTTTCTTCGCTCTTGAGGACCTTGAGGTCGGTCTCGACCTCGGCGAGCGCCTCTTTCAGCCGCAAGACGTACGGTGTGAGGAGGAGGGCGTGCTGCGAGGGGGCGGGCTTGTCGTCCCGCTTGTCGTCCCGCTTCTCGTCGGCCGGCTTCGTGTCTTGCGGCTCAAGCTCGACCGCGGCGATCTCCGCGGTCAGCCGCATGACGTCGGGATACTTCTCGCTGAATTGGGTGCGCAGGCGCGTCAGTTCCTCTTTCAGCCGCGTCAAGCGTGTCTGGCGGCTCTCGGGCTGGGCCGCCGGCATGCCAAGCACGGTCGGCGCCGACGGTGACGCGGAGAGCACGGCCTCGGCCTCGGCGAGCTGGCTCGATAGTGACTGGCGCCGCTCCGACGCGCGCATCTGATTGTCGCTGTTCACACGAAGCTGCGCGTGTAGGCGGTCGAGCGTGCCGAGGTTCGTCTCCATTTGTTGCGGCAGCTCGCCGAGGTGGCGGCGCTTGAACTCGCTGACCCGCTGCTCTTGCGCATCGAGTCGCCGTTTCGTGTCGCCGAGCTGCACCTTGAGGAAGTCCGCGGTGCTGGTGGCCTGGCGCTCGCGGGTCTTCAAGTTTCCCTCGATGTAGAAGGACGCCAGCGTGTTCGCGATGATGGCCACCGTGCCGGGGTCGCTGCCCTGGTAGCTGATGGTGAAGGCGACTGTCGCCTCACGCTGGCCGCGCGCCTCGACACTTTTGAGATCGAGCTTGATGTCCGACCGCATCCGACCGACGACCTCCTCAAATGGCACGCGCGTGCGGAGGTCCGCGTAGAGCCCGAAGCGGTCGATCAGCTCCTCGAGCCGGGACCGGCTGAGGATGTCCTGGCTTATCGTATGGAGCCGGGTTTCCAGCGCGCTCGTCACTGTCGAGCGGACGAACGTCTCCGGAATCTGCTGGCGCTCCACGACCACGGTGGCGGTCGATCGGTAGACGTTGGGGAGGCACATGATGACGCTGGCGGCCGCCGTCAGGGGCACGCAAAAGCCGGCGATGGCCAGCCATTTGCGCCGGCTCCACATGGCCAGCACGAAGTCCAGGCCCGGCCCCCCCCCAACGTTTCCCACCGTTGTCTCTCCTCGCTCGCGAAATGCCTATGGCACCAGGACGATGTCGCCCGGGCGCTCGATGCCCTTGCCGTTGCTGCGCAGCATGACGATCCACTGCCGCGCCTCGTCTTGCGTGAGGCCGCCGGCGGGCGCGAGCACGTCCAGGACCGTCGTGGCTGCTCCACGCGGGGGCGCGATCGAGGCATCTGCGGCCTGGGCGCGAACCTCGGATGCACCGAGGGCCATGGGGCAGACGACGGCCAGCGGCAGCACGCTCCAGCCGATCACGACGTCCACACCTCTGGCGGCTCCTTGCGGTCGGTGCTCAGCGACGAAAACGACGGGCGCGCGCGGCCAAGGCCGACACGCTTGATCTTGTAGAGCAGTGCCCGATAGCTGATGCGGAGCGCCTTGGCCGCCCGCACTCGACTGCCGCCGTTCTCGTCGAGCACGCGCGCGATGATCTCCCGCTCGGCGGCGATCGACGCTTTGCGCGAGGCCTCCTTGAGCGATACGTCCGGCACGGTGGAGGGCGCCGGGGCAGGGCGATGCTCGCCGGCGCCGAGCGGGGACTCGCGGCTCCGGAGGAACGGATCGCCGAGCACGATCAGACGCTTGATCAGGTTCTCGAGCTCGCGCACGTTGCCGGGATAGTGGTGCCGCAGCAGACGTTCCAGGATGGCCGGCGGCACCGTATACGACTGACGCCGGAACATCTTCGAGTACAGCTCGACGAAATATTCGATAAGCGCGGGTACTTCGGCCATGCGCTCGCGCAGGGGCGGTACCACGATCTGGATCACATTGAGGCGGTAGTAAAGATCCTCGCGAAAACGGCCTTCGGCGATGCCACGCTCCAGATTCTGGTTGGTGGCGGCGAGCACGCGACAGTCGACGCGCAGCGTCGACTTCCCGCCGACGCGAGAGAAGTCTCCGTCCTGCAGCACGTGGAGGAGTTTGGCCTGGAGCCCGCGGTGTAGGTCGCCGATCTCGTCGAGGAAGATCGTGCCGCCGTGCGCCGCCTCGAATTTGCCGATCTTGAGCTTGTGGGCGCCGGTGAAGGCTCCGCGCTCGTGCCCGAACAGCTCGCTCTCGAGCAGCTCGCGGGGCACGGCCGCGCAGTTGACCTTGACGTACGGCCCTGAGCGCCGCGACGAGAGTGAGTGGATCGCGCGCGCGACGAGGTCTTTACCGGTGCCGGTCTCTCCGGTGATCAGGACCGTCACGTCGACGCCGGCCGCCTCTTCGATGATCGCGCGCACCTCCTGCATACGCTTGCTTCGCCACAGCGACATCTCGCGAGCCGTGTGGGCCGAGATGTCTCGCAAGCTTTGCGGCGCCGCGGCACCGTTGGCGTCAGATCTTGGCGCCGCCGGTACGCCGACGACACCTTGCAACGCGCGGTCGAGGTCGGGGTCGATCGACGCCTTGCCGACGAATTTGTCGACGCCCGCGGCGGTCGGCGCCCACGGCTGATTGTTGGTCAAGGCGATCACGGTCCCGGGATCTCCGCGCTGCAGCTTCAAGTCCGATACGAAGTGGGAGCCGATCCGCGCGTCTTCGAGATCGATGACGGTGACGTCGAAGCTGTCACGGGCGAGTTGGTCGAACGCGTCTGGGATGGAGCGCACGACGACGGCCTGGCAGCCGCGATCGCTCATGTATTTGAGCAAGTAGCGCTGCATCGCCGGATCGCTTTCGACGACGAGGGCTCGTTGATCGTCCACGTGCGACCCCGTTTTTAGAATGACCTCGTTCCTCGCAACGAGCGGAGACCGTTGGCAAACGATGTGCCACATTGCGTACCATGTGCTGCAGCATTCGCATCTGGCCTGCGCATATGAAAAACTCGTGCAGATGTTCGCCTCGATGCCTGGTGGAACACCGGATCGAGGTGCAGCCCCTATAGCGGATGGTGTGGTGTTCGTAACCCACTGTGAAGTTCGTTGGTATACGACGAAGGTCGAGGCGACTGCGGTAGCGGGTCATTCGCTCCAACGACGGGTCGTCGGAGGAATAGCATTTGACACTTTTCTGACTCATGCAACTTCCGCGTCGTCTTCTATGGGTGCGATCCGCTCACAACGACGGGTCGTCGGAGGAATAGCATTTGACGTTTTTCTGACTCATGCAACCGCCGCCGCGTCTATGGTGCGACGTGGGAGGATGATGGGACAGGGCAACCCGCAGCGCCGGCCGTTCCACCAGTTGTCGCTGGAGGCGTGTGTCCCCACCGAGCGTCCGTTGCGCGCGATCCGGCCCGGACGCTGTTCAATGACCCGAGGCGCGTGCCGAGGATTTGCGGTGCAACATGGCGTTGCGG